>Ga0206904_1005_pt1 | contig 69414 bp, 65 predicted proteins | sample Alteio_BWOrgHeat_42_FD_152981 | JGI IMG/M metagenome (GOLD analysis project Ga0206904, IMG submission 152981) | Enriched cells from forest soil in Barre Woods Harvard Forest LTER site, Petersham, Massachusetts, United States -... | ecosystem: Environmental > Terrestrial > Soil > Temperate forest >...
CGTCAAAAATCTCTGCAGCATTCTCTGAACCCGGCCTGAGTCCGGCATGAATCTGAGAACTATGATAGCGCAGGCCAAGCGCGGCAAGATCTGCCGTACCGCGTAATGCCGCCAGGGCATTGCGACTCATTTTACCGCCTGCCTGCGGCAACGGAATATATTCGCTGCCGTTCAGCGAAGCGAGCGTAGTATTGCCGTGCAGCGTTACGGTAATTCTCTGCCTTTTTGCCAGCGCCCGCGCGGCGGCTTCAAGGCGTTTGTGGAGAGTGATTTTCATAATGAGATAACATTTGCAGAGTATAATATTTTACACTATGTATAATCATAAGATACCATCTTTTTAAGATAATTTTGGGGGTATATCTATGGCAGGCAGCGTAAATAAAGTGATATAGATACGAAAGAAAAAGAGACGCAATCTGATTCGGAAGAAATGCGCGGGGAAGAGCAATCCGAGCCGGAAACGCTTTCCGGCTCCGGTGAAACCGAGACAATGTTTACCGGCGTTACCTCGACGGACGCTCCGCCGAATGCTGCCGAGCAGATCCAGTATGATGCGCCTGCACAGCCCTCCAATATCCGACCGCCGGATTTTAATGCGGTACTCAATGCTGGATACCATGCTTTTACAACACAGTTTGATGAAATTATAGAGGCCGATAAGCTTGCTACTACGGAAGAAATGGTGCGATTGCGCCAGTTGCTCGACCAGAAATTAATTCACCTGCACAGCGTCACCGGCAAACTGGCCAACCGCCTGCAGCGCTTATTGCTGGCAAGGCAGGCGCGTATATTTGAGTATGAAATGGAGGAAGGCATACTGGATGGCCGACGCTTGTCTAATATCATTATCAATCCGGCATATCAGAATATTTACAAGCAGGAGAAAGAAACTGATTTCCGCGATACCGTTGTCTCGCTTTTGATTGATAATTCCGGTTCCATGCGCGGGCGTCCTATTACGGTTGCTGCGCTGTGCGCCGACATTCTGGCACGCACGCTGGAGCGCTGTGGCGTACGGGTAGAGATTCTCGGTTTCACTACACGTGACTGGAAGGGAGGGCAGAGCCGTAAACTCTGGCTGGAGCGCGAGCGTCCTGTGAACCCTGGCAGGCTCAACGACCTTCGCCATATTATTTATAAGTCTGCCGATCAGCGTTGGCAGAAAGCGCGGCGCAGTATCGGGCTAATGCTCAAGGATGGAATACTGAAAGAAAATATTGATGGCGAAGCCATTGTCTGGGCGCATAGCCGCCTGCTCGCCCGTCCGGAGCAACGCCGTATCCTGATGGTCATATCCGACGGCGCACCGGTAGATGACAGTACACTCTCCTCCAATAACGGCAGCTACCTTGACCGTCATCTCTGGCAGGTCATCAACGCTATTGAAACGAATTCTGATGTGGAATTACTCGCCATCGGCATCGGTCACGATGTTACCCGATATTACAAACGCGCCGTCACTATATCCGATGTGAATCAGCTCGGTGACGTGATGGCGAAAGAACTAGTAAAACTGTTTAGCTGAACGAATAGAAATACTGCCCCCCTCTTTATATAAAGAGGGGGGCGATAAGTCTAACTTACTTTTCCAGCATGCCTAACATCGGATCTTCTTTTATATTCGTATGGTGGGAGCTTGAGGCATATCCTGATGGTTGAGGGCCGGTGTTGCAGCCTTTATGCGGCGGATGACCGCTTGGATGATGGAACCAATTTCCCGCATCCAGGGCCGACGCAGATGCGCTGGCACTTGCACCTGCAGTCGCATTGACATTCGCGGTCTGGTTCGAGCTGGAGCTTGAATCATTGGATATCCTGTCCGGGCGGTAACGGATAGCATAGGTAATCGCTCCGGCGCCTATGAGATCTTCACCCACGCCTCCGAGGAACGCACCTGCTGCCTGGGCAGGAGCAACGCCTGTCTGGACAGAAACGGGCGGGTAGTTATTCTGTACATAGGTTATTTGAGGAGGAAGCGGTGCCGGAGCTGCAACGGGAGCAGGAACCGGGCAGGGTGGCAAATGCGCTTCTCTATATACATTCATCCGGCCACATTTGCCATTCACTTTACCCGCCCTGTAATAGAGCGGCTGATTAGGGAGTGGAGCTATGTCCGGTGCTGCCGATGGAGCGGGCACTGACGCAGGCGTTGCATTGTCAGCCGTAATTAAAGGCTCGATCTGCGCTGCGGATTGCGGATTCGCAGAAGGCTGGATTGCGGATACTTGCGCTGTGGATGACATGGGGGCCGTGGAGATAGTGGTGCTTTCCGAGACAATCGGCGTATTAATCGGTGTCTGCTGATCAATGCGGTAAAGGCTGCTATTCCAGAATCCCGTCTGCGGTTTCTGCGTAAGCAACGTTATTTTTCCGTTATTGCCACGTCCATAATAGCACTCGGTGTTTAATCGTGGTTTATTGTTGGGGTTATGTTCGGAATTTACTTCATTGCCCTGTTCATCCATGGGGGCTCCTTTTTCGCCGGGACATGGCAATGGATTGGAACATGCCGTGAGTGCGGCAAGAAGAAAACAAGGAGCAATTCTTAAAATGCGTAGTGTAGATAAATGTGACGTCTTCATTTGTATGTCTGCCTTACTTAAAAAAAATTAACCGAGATTGCGAATACGGTTTTTGACTGTTGTTGTCAACAGCCGTTTTCTAAGTAAGAAGTCGATCGCATACAAAAACAATTTTATAGAGAAGTTATTTTTATCGCTTCTTGTTATGATTGTGGCTATATTTATACTCTATTAATTATGGTTAATGAGTGTGTGAGTAAAGAATGTCGTTTTGCAACGGTGTGTGAAAATAAAAAGTAAATTTATTTTAATTATTATCTGCAAAAATATCGTTATCCGCAAATATACTCGTCTGCATTTTTCTGTGTCCGCATCATGAGCGCGGATGACGGTGTATAGTGAAAGATGTTTTCCATAAATTAGAAAATAGTGATGAAGATATGCTTGAAGAAATATATGCAAGCCCTGTGTTCGATCGCCAGCTTAATCCCCACGGGAATCGACATACGCAGGCTTTTCTTTCCTTGTATTTGAGCCGTTTTTGGCTACAACAAAAATTAGATATAACCGAAAATAGCTTGTGAATCATGCCACTTCAAACGCAAAATTCCGAATCTGAAAAGCCCTATAGTGATTTTATCCAGCCCTTCCTGATCGATCACTCTTCAATCCGAGGACGTTTAGTCAGAGTGGGCAAAGTGCTGGATGATATATTGGGGGCGCATAACTACCCGCTTGCAGTCTCGTCGCATCTGGCGGAGCAGATCGTCATTGCCTGCCTGCTTTCTGCAACGCTGGACAAGGACGGCATTCTGACTGTGCAGACAAAAGGCGACGGCGCAGTACGGTTCATCGTGGTGGACGTCATGGCAGGCGGAATCATACGCGGCTATGCGGAAGTGGATAAGGCACGTTTGAAGAAAGCGAATAAACAGAAGTTATCGGACTTACTGGGCAAGGGATATCTGGCGGTTACCTTGGATGCGGGAGGTTCCAAAGAGCGTTATCAGAGTGTGGTGGAATTGGCGGGCGATTCCATCAGCGAGGTGTTCAAGGGGTATTTTCTGCGATCCCAGCAGGGGGAAATTGCTGTGCATGTTGCCCTTCGTGCGCCGGGTAAAACCAGCACGCACTGGCTGGCGGGAGGAATCATCATTGAACGGATGCCTGTTGAGGGCGGCAAGCAGAAAGAGGTCACTAAGGAAGAGCAGGACGAAATCTGGGAACGTACGAAGATTTTTATGCGTACGTTGAAAGACAATGAAATGCTGGGAGAGGACATTACCCCGCAGAACCTGCTCTACCGGTTATTCAATGAAGACGGCGTATGGGTGTATAAACTGCAGCATCTAAAGGCCGGCTGCCGCTGTTCGCGTGCGCGCATCCGGAATGTGCTTAAGACGCTACCTAAGGAAGAATTACTACAATCGCTTGATAAAGATGGAAAAATGTCCGTGCACTGCCAGTTCTGCAATAAACGGGAAAGTTTTTCCCGCGCAGATATTAACCGTCTCTATCGTAAAACAGTAAAAAGCAATGCATGAACTTCTCCGCGACATTCATTAACCGGCCCATTGCGACCACGCTGCTGGCCATTGGCGTGGTATTAAGCGGTATTGCTGCGTATTACTTATTGCCGGTGGCGCCATTGCCGCAGATTGATTTCCCGACGATTGCTGTGCAGGTAACCTTGCCCGGTGCGGGACCGGAAACGATGGCCTCTACGGTGGCGACTCCTCTGGAGCGCACGCTAGGGCGCATCGCCGGGATTACGGAGATGACTTCGGTCAGCGCGCTGGGATCGGCCAACATCACCGTGCAGTTTGACCTGAACCGTAACATAGATGGCGCGGCGCGCGACGTGCAGGCGGCGATTAACGGCGCGCGTGCATTGCTCCCGACCGGCCTGCCCAAAAATCCGATATACCGTAAAGTGAACCCGGCGGATTCCCCGATCATGGTGCTCACGCTTACCTCCACCACGATGACACAGGGGGAATTATATGATGCCGCCTCTACTATCCTCGCGCAGAAAATTTCACAGGCTGACGGGGTAGGGCAGGTGACGGTAGGGGGCAGTGCGTTGCCTGCGGTGCGTGTGGAGCTGAATCCCGATGCGCTGAATCGGTATGGCATCGGCCTTGAGCAGGTGCGCACGGCCATAGCGGCCACCAATCCCAACCGGCCCAAAGGGGCCTTGGAAGATGGTGATAGGCGCTGGCAGATTTACGGCAACGATCAGGCTAACCGGGCTAAGGATTACCTGCCGATGATTATCGCCTATAATACTACTACCGGCGCGGCGGTGCATCTGACGGATGTCGGGACGGCGATAGATTCGGTACAGGACATCCATAATGCCGGCAGCGCCAATGGCAGGCCTGCTATTGTCCTGCTGGTGTTCAAGCAACCAGGATCCAACATCATAGAAACCATTGAAAACGTGAATAAGATGTTACCCAAGCTGCGCGATTCCATCCCCGCGGCGGTGGATCTGAAAGTGATAATGGAGCGCACAACTACCATCAAGGCAGCGCTGCGCGATGTGGAACTGAATCTGCTTATCGCTATTGCGCTCGTTATTATGGTAGTGCTTTTGTTCCTGCGTGAGCTGCACTCTACGTTGATCCCCAGCGTTGCAGTGCCGGTGTCCCTCATCGGTACATTCGGGGTGATGTATTTATGCGGATATAGCCTCGATAATTTATCGCTCATGGCCATTACCATCGCTACCGGGTTTGTGGTGGATGATGCCATTGTCGTGTTGGAAAATATTTCCCGTCATGTGGAAGAAGGTTTGAGCCCGATGAAAGCAGCGTTTCTCGGGGCGCGTGAAGTTAGTTTTACGGTCATATCCATGAGCCTTTCATTGATTGCCGTATTCATCCCCATACTGTTGATGGGCGGGATCATCGGGCGGCTGTTCCGTGAGTTTGCGGTAACGTTGTCTGCAGCAATAATAGTGTCGCTGGTGGTTTCACTGACGCTGACGCCGATGATGTGCGCGCGTCTCCTGAAAAGCGATAAGGGCGTAAAGCACGGACATTTTTACCAGATAAGCGAGAACGCATTTAATACTATATATGCACGTTATCAGGTCTCGCTTGCCTGGGCGCTCGGCCACAGCCGCTTCATCATGTTGCTGCTGCTTGCGACTGTCTGTTTCAATGTTTATCTCTATGTTATCGTTCCTAAAAGCTTTCTGCCGCAGCAAGATACCGGGCGACTGACCGGCTCGATTCAAGCGGATCAGGATATTTCTTTTCTGGCGATGAAGAAGAAATTCGATGATTTCATTACTATTATCCATGACGATCCAGCGGTAGCCAACGTGGTCGGCATCGTCGGCGGCGGCCAGCAAAGCAATTCCGGAAGGACATTCGTGATGCTGAAACCGCTGTCAGAACGCAACATGAGCATTGATCAAGTTATCGCCCGCCTGCGTGGTAAGCTTGCGAAAGAGCCGGGAGCAAAGCTGTTTCTTCAGGCAGCGCAGGACATAAGAATGGGGGGCAGGGCGAGCAATGCGCAATATCAGTATACGCTGCAGTCGGATGATCTGAGTGCTTTACGTGAATGGGCGCCGAAGGTCTATAAAGCGATGCAGGATATGCCGGAGCTGGCCGACGTGAATACCGACCAGCAGGATAAGGGATTACAGACTTCGCTGGTGTATGACCGTGACATGATTTACCGGCTTGGGCTTACGCCCGGCCTGATTGACTCCACGTTGAATGACGCCTACGGCCAGAGGCAGATTTCGACGATCTATAATCCGCTTAATCAATATCACGTGGTGATGGAGGTTGCTCCTCCTTATTCCCAGAATGCCACTGCACTGAACGATACGTATGTTATTTCTCCCGGCGGCGCGATGATACCATTCAAGACGTTTAGCCATTACGAAGACACCAATACACCGCTTGCCATTAATCACCAGGGGCAGTTCGCTGCTGCTACCATTTCATTTAACCTTCCGGATGATGTATCGCTGAGCCAGGCTTCTGACGCGATTGACAAGACATTCCACACTATCGGCGTGCCGACGAATGTGCATGGTAGTTTTCAGGGGACGGCAAAGGTTTTTAAGGAATCGCTTGCCAGCCAGAATATGCTGATTTTGGCGGCATTGCTTACTATTTATATTGTCCTTGGCATATTGTATGAAAGCTATATCCATCCCATTACCATTCTTTCGACATTGCCCTCCGCAGGCGTTGGTGCGATATTGGCCTTGCTGGCATTTAAGATAGACTTCACCCTGATCGCCTTTATCGGGGTTATCCTGCTGGTGGGTATCGTAAAAAAAAATGCCATCATGATGATTGATTTTGCCATTGAGGTAGAGCGCCGCGAGCATATCAGTCCGCGCGATGCTATTTACAAAGCCTGCCTGCTGCGTTTTCGTCCCATCATGATGACAACCATGGCTGCCCTGCTGGGAGCGTTGCCGCTGGCTATCGGAATAGGAGAAGGTTCCGAGCTGCGCCAGCCGCTGGGCATATCCATTGTCGGGGGGCTCATTATGAGCCAGGCACTGACGCTTTATACCACTCCGGTAGTGTATCTCTACCTGGATTCTTTCCGCCTATGGTGGCAGCGTACCCGTAGCAAACCTGATAATATAAGGGAGCCTGAATATGGGCATTAAAATTAACCGTCATTGCGAGCGTAGCGAAGCAATCCAGCCTGGATTGCTTTGTCGGCGTTGCCTCCTCGCAATGACGATAATAATTATAAATGTTCTAGCCGCCTGTACGGTCGGGCCGGATTACGTGCGTCCCACAACCGAGAAACCTGCAGAGTTTAAGGAGTCCAAGGGCTGGAAGCAGGCACAGCCTCAAGACAACGCTATACGCGGCAAATGGTGGGAAATATTTAACGATCCAGAACTAAACAAGCTGGAAGAGCAGGTGGATATTTCCAACCCGAACGTAAAAGCTGCTGAAGCTTCTTACCGGCAGGCGCGGGCATTGGTGTCGGAAGCACGTGCCGGATATTTTCCCACTATCTCAGCCAACGTATCGCAAACACGTAGCGGCGCTGGCGGTAGTACAAGGAATGGGACTGCAAGTAGCAGCTTTGGCGGTGTAGGCAATTTTTATGATGCGGAAGTGGATGCTAGCTGGGTTCCGGATATTTGGGGGCGCATACGGCGGACAGTGGAGGAAAATAAGGCGCAGGCACAAGCAAGCGCAGCGGATCTGGGTGCGGCAAAGCTCAGCGCGCAGGCGACGCTCGCCACCGATTACCTGGATTTGCGCATTGCGGATGAGCAGAAACGCCTGCTGGATAGTACAGTAAAAAATTATGAGAGAGCACTGCAGATTACAGAGAATCTTTATAAATCTGGCGTAAATGCGCAATCGGACGTATTGCAGGCAAAGACGCAGCTTGAATCCACGCAGGCGCAGGCGGTGGATATCGGCGTAAATCGTGCACAGCTTGAGCATGCCATAGCCATTCTGATTGGCAAAGCCCCGGCGGATTTTTCCATTGCGCCCGTTAATGTTGTGCCGGATCTGCCAGCGATTCCTGTGGGCGTGCCTTCCGCGTTGCTGGAGCGTCGTCCGGACATTTCCGGGGCTGAGCGTCGTGCTGCAGCGGCCAATGCAGCGATAGGCGTTGCCAAAGCGGCGTATTTCCCCGATCTTACGCTGACCGCCACGGGTGGCTACCAAAGCTCAACACTCGCCAATTGGTTCTCGCTGCCAAACCGTGTCTGGACTATCGGTCCACAGCTTGCCGAGACGTTGTTTGACGCTGGATTGAGAAAAGCGCAGACTCAAGCGGCTATCGCAGCCTATGATCAGGCGGTGGCCAATTACCGGCAGGCCGTGCTGGGAGGGTTCCAGGAAGTGGAAGATAATCTGGCGGCATTGCGTATCCTTGAACAGGAAACAGATATGCAGCAACATGCGGTAACGGACGCGCAGGCAGCGGCGAAAATATTCCTTAATCAGTACAAATCCGGAATCGTCAGCTATCTGAACGTTATCACCGCGCAGAATACGGAACTTACCAATGAACTGACAGCCCTTAATATCCGCAAGCAACGGCTGAATGCAGCGGCGGCGCTAATTACGGCACTGGGCGGGGGATGGAAATGATGTTATATGCTTCTAAGAGGAACTGTAGCTGCCAATGTCTTATTGAGCCACGAACTCTGGTTTAATTCAATTACTTTTTCGATTATTGCTTTTTCCACCTTCTCCTCGTTCAGGGTGACATGGGCAAGCTGTGTTGCGACGTATTGCGCTGCTTCCTTTATGGCGGCAGTGCGTATCGGCTCCGGTTGTTTTGCAAGGAGGTTGGCGGCCAGCAGCACCAGGTCGGCAGTCATCCTTTTATCATCCTCGGTTTCCGCCGGGCGTTTCGAGCCGGACATACCGAATAAGGTATGCGCTACAAGAAAAGAACTTTGCGCCCCCACATTGAGCAAATAATCATTTTTGCCTTTGGTATGGAGGGTTCTTTTGCGTTCGCCGTCTACCGGATTAAAGGCTCCCCATATATTCACGGCGTTGTTGGCCAGCGCCAGGGGACGCGCTATCCAGGCACGCGGGTTATTCGTGATTTTCCCAATCAGGGTTGCGGGAGGGGATTTGTTAAATATTTCCGCGCCTCTGGGCTTATCCAGCAGGAATGTAATGGCCCAGCCCGTGGCAAGCATCAACCCGGCGGCGAAACGGTACTGGTTTTTGTTATCCGGTTTGCTCGCGGTATACATGGTAAGCAACCCTCCGGAGAATTCCGTCAGGCATTTAATCCTCCCGATATTTTTATGCAGCCAGTTATGTATTTCCTCAATGGCACCGCTTTTATATAACGATTCCGGGGTAAGGGCATCTCCGTTGGGGATAACGATGTTTTTTTTCTGCAGGTGTTTGCGCAGTCCTGCATTTGCAGCGGCGAACTCGTCGGAGCTGTCATCCTGGCCATACGCCGTCATTAATATATCGCCTAAACTGAAGGCGGCGCCTATGCCGATTTCTGATTTGTCATGTGAGGTCAATTTGCCATCGGGATTGTGGCGTCCATGCACAAGGCCGGAGATGATTAATGCAATATTTCCCAGATCATAAAGCAGGGCAGAGAGAAAAAACGAGCTGCGTCTTATGCGCTCGCCATAGCTTGCGGGTTTCTTCTTATCCGCCAGGATAGTTTCTTTCTGGGTTTCAGAGGTAAGCCCCAGTTCGCCTGAGGCTTCAAATAAGTCATCCGGGTTCTTTATTCCCCGCACCTGAAGGGCGGTATTTCCATCAACCGTGTCCGCCAAGGTATAAAAAGATTTTGCTAATTGTGCTCTTAAGTCCTCGATGTCCTGCTTTTTTGCATCTTTATGCATGACAATCGTTGCCGAATAACCGACAGGCTGCTGTGTTACCTCCACGCTTTCGATCAGGGGGGAATTAGGATAACGGTATACAGGCATACGGCTTATAGAGGCATTAGTATAGTTTCTATAGTAACATTATCCTGTTACATAATTATTACAAATTCTGGAAACCCCTGTTATTGATATTAAATATTATCAATAGATTAGGTCAATAAAGGTAAATCTATCGCGGATATATTTCGCGTATCTTGCCGCCTGCACAAGCTCCTTATCATTCCAGCCGATATTTTTTGCCTGGGTGGGAGCGCCAGCTTTTTGTAAGACACCGCGTAGAACGGATTCATGTAACGTTACTCTGTATAGCGCATCCCGTATTGCCTTATCTTCTTTTTGCAGGCGTTCGTTTATACCATCGTATTTTTCATATAGTATGTGTTTTTTATGGTAGGCATCGTATACGCTTTTAGCAAGCGTTCTGCCAAAATAACCGGAGATGGCATTTTGGATGTCCGTATTTGCGTATTTCTTTAAATATAATGGCTTTGAAAGCACTTGTTGCTGGAGGCCTGCCATGAACAGCGTGGTCACCCCGATCTGCTCTCCGTGATAAGCTTCCTGCAGCGCATTCCCATGCTGCATCTCCATGGTATGGGCAATCAGATGCTCACCTTGGCTTGCCGGATAGCTTCCTCCTGCTATCACCATGCCGAATCCGGAGACAAGCAAAGTGATTATAAGCAATTTTATTATGTTTGTATCACCTGCTATCAATTTATCAGCATGATGAAATAATTCCTGTTCATAGGGGGCCAGCAGGGAGAAAGGTAGAGGATCGTAGGAAGTGGCAAAAAGCAGGTGTGAAAGCAGCCAGTCGGCCTGTGCGGTCGGGCGGCAGAGAGAGTCGCCTAGTCCGCTTTGTATCAGGCGTGTGGGGGCAGCCGCAAGTACGCTCAAATCGCAGAATACGCCTTTGGGCAGATGCGCCGCCAGCGTTTGCTTATGACCATGGATGGTGATGGAAGCATTAGCGGAGCAGTAGCCATTCATCGAAGGGGCGGTGGGAAACACGGCATAAGGCTTATTGTCAAGGAAGGAAGCGTATTTACAGAGATCATTGATGGTGCCGCTGCCCACAGCGATTAGAGCGCCCGCCTGTTTGGCGCGAATAAAGGAAACAGTTTCCATGTTGGCATAGGGCGTGTCATTCAATATCAGAAAAGGGCTATCCAGTTCCTTTACCAGTCTTTTGCCCAGCGCTTCATAGGTGACGGAGTCGCATACCAGTAATAACGGTGTATTATTGCCAAGTCCCGCATTTGTAATGAGTTCCCTGCTGCGATCCGCAAGTGAACGTGCAATGGTAATGCTGCAACCCAATCTTTTAGCGAGCTCTTTAAAATGAATATGCATAAGATCTTCTCTTAGATGCCATTAACATCAGGCGGAGCGCTGCAAGCAACTGAAATCTCAATCAGAGAATTAAAAATACTTTATTAAAAGACACCTCTCGCCACATAGCTTCATTATACCGGGTTAGGGCAGTATGCAGATGTTGATGCAACTAAGGATAGAGAATTTGTATGAATAAAGCATTGTTTTTGAGTGCAGCCGGATGTTGTTTTCTGATAGCGGCGGCAGCAAATGCCCAGGTGGATTTTCAACTGAATGTCGGTAGACCCGCCTATCCGGCATATGTTGCGCCGCCACCTCCCCCGCCTGCGGTATATGTGTCTCCTTATCCGCGTGCGCATGATCCATGGCACAGAAGGAGAGATTGGGAGTACTGGGATAAGGTACATCATCACGAACACAGATAATTGAATTCATCGTTTTAATTAATATTAACAAAGGAGAATGATTATGAAGAAGCTTACAACAATTCTATTAATAAGTGCTATGGTCTTTGCAACGCCTGTACTGGCTGACACTCCTCAGGAAGAAAGACAAGATATTCAATCGGATGTGAATGCGATCCATAAGGATAACCAGGCGATTCAGAAGGATCAGCAGGAGTTAAGCAACGACCGTGCTGCCAAGGCCATAGACAAGGCGAATGGCAATTATGGTAAGGAAGCGGTGGATAGCACTGCTATTGGTGTAGACAAAGCCAAGATTCAAGAAAAAACCGCAGCAAAGAAGCATCATAAAAAGAAGCTGAAGCAAGAGGAAAATAAAGTCGATACCACTACAGATGGAACGTCGTCTTCCCGTTAATGTTATTACCTCCACCGGCTCTGTCGGTGGAGGTTTCTACTGCCCGCGTTCCTTTGCGATTTGCTTCACGGCGGCATCGATCTTTAATTCAATAAATTTTTTACCATAATCGACGTTTGCATTGACAGAAGATCCATCCACTCCAAGCTTAGCAAAATCAGAAGGGCTATAATTCCCGCGTAGCTTACTGCGTACGCCTTCAGGGTTAGCTATAAGCATTTCCGAGGTATCCGCCAGCCCGCCATGGGCTTCCACATTTTTTTCTTTAGGATCCTGTTGTTTCATCCACGCCACCTGTCCGTTATGCTCGTCATAGTAATCACTGACATGGATGACCCTTATCCCCTCATCCTTCCATTCTGCGGAGAGCTTTCTGGCCACCTCCGCCTGCACCGGCTGGCTGGCGCCATGCTCGCCGATAAAGCAGATTATCTTAAATCCGTGTTGCTTCAGGCTGCGCGTTGTATCTTCGAGAAATGCTGCAAACGTTTCCGGCCTGAGCGATAACGTGCCGGTAAACTGCATATGTCCTGTGGGTGGGTCAAAGTTCCCTTCAGGCACATAGGGCATGATGGGCGCAACGAGCGTATGGCCCAATCTTTCGGCAATCATAGGCGCGGTTTTACGCAAGATAAAGTTATGTTTTCCCAGCACGATATGCGGCCCGGTCTGCTCGGTCCCCCCGGTTGGCACGATGACGGTCGTTGTTCCGCCGTTAATGGCGGCGCGTACTTCTGACCACGTCATATCCTCCAGCATGACAGTGGCAGCTTGAGCAGGCCCAAAACAAAGCAGAGTAAAAACGGCAAAAAAGCAGCAAAAAATACGCATAAACCCTGCCTTATGGTTGATTTAGTGGTTTTCCCTGTTATATAAGGCAGGGACAGTATGGGCAATATAAACAAATCGGATAATACGCCAATCATTACGGACGTGTCCTTTAAGGATGCGCTTTCCGAGCGTTATCTTGCGTATGCACTTTCCACCATCATGTCACGCTCCCTGCCGGATGTGCGGGACGGCCTGAAGCCCGTACACCGCCGCCTGCTTTACGCTATGCTGCAATTGAAGCTGGATCCAAAGTCGGGGTTCAAGAAATGTGCGCGCGTGGTGGGCGACGTCATTGGTAAATACCATCCTCACGGGGATACGGCGGTGTATGATACGCTGGTTCGCCTTGCGCAATCGTTTGCTGTGCGTTATCCGCTGGTGGAAGGGCAGGGCAATTTTGGCAGCATTGACGGCGACAACGCGGCGGCCATGCGTTATACCGAGGCGCGTCTTACGGAAGTATCGCTGGCGCTGCTGGAGGGAATTGACCAGGACACAGTGAATTTTCGCCCGACGTATGATGGCGGGGATGAAGAACCGATAGTATTGCCTGCAAGCTTTCCCAATCTGCTGGCCAACGGCTCGGAAGGCATTGCAGTTGGCATGGCGACCTCCATCCCACCGCATAATGTCGGCGAATTATGTGACGCACTTATCTATCTTATCCAGCATCCGAATGCTTCCATCGCCAAGCTCCTGAGTTTCGTTAAAGGCCCGGATTTTCCGACCGGAGGCATTATCGTTGAGTCGGAGCAGAATATACTTCAGGCGTATGAAACCGGGCGCGGCAGTTTCCGCACTCGCGCGCGCTGGGAGAAAGAACAACTGAGCCATGGGCTTTACCAGATTATCATTACGGAAATTCCTTATCAGATACAAAAATCGAAACTGATTGAGAAAATCGCCGAGCTATTCAAGAATAAGAAGTTGCCGCTGCTGGGGAATATCCGCGATGAATCCGCCGAGGATATGCGGATTGTGTTGGAGCCCAAGAGCCGCCAGGTGGATGCCGACATGCTCATGGAGTCGTTGTTCAAGGTGACCGATCTTGAGAGCCGTTTCAACATGAACATGAATGTATTGACCTCCGGAAACGTGCCGCAGGTGCTGAACTTACGCGAGGTGCTGGCCGCCTTCCTTGTCCATCGTGATGAGGTAGTCGTCCGGCGTACTAAATTCCGTTTGGAGAAAATTGCTCATCGCTTGGAAGTGCTGGGTGGGTTACTGATTGCCTACCTGAACCTGGACGAAGTCATCCATCTTATCCGCACCGAGGATGAACCCAAGCCTAAGATGATGAAAAAATGGAACTTAAGCGATGTTCAGGCGGAAGCTATCCTCAATATGCGCCTGCGCAGCCTGCGCAAGCTCGATGAGATCGAGATTCGTCAGGAGAATGATGCCTTGCTCAAGGAGCAGAAGGAATTAAAACAGGTGCTGGCGTCTGATGAGCGCCGCTGGGAAGTTATCACGCAGGAAATAAAAGACATTAAAAAAGCATTTGGCAATTCCACTGCGTTGGGCAAGCGCCGTACGGATTTCGCCGATGCGCCCGCTGCCGCTGCAGTTATTTCCATCGAGGCCTTTGTGGAAAAGGAGCCGATTACCATTATCTGCTCGAAGATGGGCTGGATACGGGCCATCAAGGGGCATAGCGGCGATCTCAGTGATATCAAATACAAGGATGGGGACGAGGAGAAATTCTGCCTTTTTGCCCAAACCACCGACAAATTATTACTTTTTTCAACCGATGGTAAGTTTTTTACCCTTGCATGCGATAAAATCCCACGCGGTAAGGGACAAGGCGACCCGATCCGCTTGTTCATTGAGCTGGATAACGAACAGGATATCGTCGATCTGGTGAACTTCAAGCCGGGTGAGAAATTCCTCGTGGCGTCCAGCGTCGGCAGGGGCTTTATTGTCGCTGCCGAAGAGGTGGTGGCCAGCACGAAGAACGGCAAGCAGATACTAAATGTGGAAGAGAAGGCGCATGCCATGTTGCTGCGCGTGGTGGACGGGGATCATGTTGCGGTTATCGGCGATAACCGTAAGTTGCTGGTATTTCCGATAAGCGAAATTCCGGAAATGCGCCGCGGACAAGGAGTGTCATTGCAGAAGTATAAAGGCGGTAATCTCGCCGATGCGAAGATATTTAAACTCTCCGATGGGTTATCGTGGCAATCCGGTGAACGCACTCGCACGGAAACGGATGTCAAGCCATGGCTCGGCCACCGTGGCACGGCTGGTCGATTACCGCCGACAGGATTCCCACGCTCGAATGTGTTTGAGTGACTTGTTTGTAAATTATTAACTTTTTCCGTTTATTATAAAGTTCACTAATTCAAGCAGATTCATTGTAAATGCCTTTAGATACTCCGGATTCAGATTTATATCTCAAACGCAAAAATTGGGGGGATGAAGAGGAATATCCTGTTATCGCGGCGCTGTGGAGCATTTCCGAATCTCAGCCTCTTGCAGAAATTGAACGAGTAGGAAAAAGAAAGTTGTTGCTGCATCGAACCGTAGCAACCGGTAGGCAACAAAAGGAAGTATCTTTAGAGGAAAAAGAGTACTTCTTAAGAGAAAAAAAGAGATATGCAGAAAGTGTTTATGATAGCGCCCTGGAGTATAATCCCTTATTCTTAAAGAAGTTGTTTGAGCAAGTAACGCATACACTTACCCCAGGAGAGAAATATACGGTGCATATTCCTCTGCAGTCAAAAAACAGTAATTTTGATCCCGAGCCAAAAGAGGCGATAAGGCTGGATACGAATACGCTGGCGATTATGACATGCGTCAACGTGGCAGAGGGTTTAAACACCATGGCCCAAGCAAAGGGTTGGAACAACTTGAAGTTTTCCGTCGGTGATGTGGAAGAAGCGGAGAAAATGAATGCAAAATATGGGATACGGGAAAAAACACGCTTTTTGATTAAGGAAGCACTCAGTACCGACAGCCGCAGCACAAGCAATATAATCGACCGATTTGTCAAGCAGCCTAAATACAATGTATCCCATAAAGAGGCGAGTAACATAAAAGAAGGCGATATGCTGCTCTTGGCGGATGATTGCGTGCAGGCCGGAGGAGTGACGGCATCAATGCTGACAGCCTTGGAGGGCTGTAATGTGTTAGGAATAGCCGCCTTGTCCTGCCTTCCCGAAACAAGAACGCTTAAACCACCTCATGAACTAAGGGAAGGATTAGACATGGCGCTCGACTATTGTGTTAGGATTCACAATAATGGGCAGACGAATAGCGCTCAATTGGATGAATATAAAAAAACATTAGAAGAGGCTTTGGGATTAGTTGGGCTTTCCATGGATAGCTTGACCAGCCGAGAGATTTTAATGCTCATGGCTCTTTTTTTGGATGAAACTCATGAAGAAGATATTACTATTAATGGAGAAAGTTGCCGTCAATTCTTTGGGCATATGAAAGAAGTAGCCAATTTTAACTCTTCTATTGTAGAGGGCGAGGATAGTGTAAAAAAGAATTTTAGATTAAAACATCTTAATAATAATAAAACAACTACCACCGCCCTTACTCCTCAAGAATTTGCCGATCAGCTCTCGGAACGAATTCAGCAACTTACGGCTGCAAAAGATGGGTCCCCACAGCTAGAAGGAATGAGACGATAATCGGTTGCGCTCTTGAAAGAAGAGAGTGGCAATGATAAGAGCTTATCTCTGATGAATTAAATTATTTGAGTTGAGAATGGCATTTCTATCCGATGAAGCTGTAAGCACACCTGTGAGTAATCACTATATCGTACAAGTAACTGCGCAAAACTTCATGCACGAGGTCATAGAAGCTTCGCTGAAGCTGCCGGTGCTGGTCTATTTTACGGCGGCGTGGTGTGGGCCATGCAAGCAGTTTGGTCCCTTGCTGGAAAAAGTGGTGAACGATGCCAAAGGGCGCGTGAAGCTCGCAAAGGTGGATGTGGATGCCAGCCCTCAACTGGCGCAGCAGTTCCGCATACAATCCGTCCCCATGGTCTATATTTTTGTAAGTGGTCAGCCGGTGGATGCGTTTTCAGGGGCGATGCCGGAGAGCCAGCTCAAGCAGTTGCTCAGCCAGTTTATGGTAGCGACTCCTGAGGAAGAAGACGCCAAGGCGACGTTGGCAAAAGCTAAGGAATTGCTGGCTGAGGGGAAAGCGGAGCAGGCCTTGCAATATTACCAGTTAGTCGCGACGCAAGATAAAGAGAATGTGGAAGCGGTAGCCGGGCTTGCTCTGGCGCATATCGTACTTGGCGCTATAGATAAAGCGGAAGAATTGCTGCGGACTGTTCCGGAAAAGGCAGCCAACAATGAATTTGTTATTTCCGCCAATGCCCGGCTGGCGCTGGCTAAGGCTGCGCCAAAACTGCTGGATACCGAGAAATTGCGCGAGGCTCTTGCGCAAAAACCAGAGGATCATGAAAGCCGCTATACGCTAGCAAATGCCCTGTTTTCTGCTGGGCAAGCAGAAGAGGCTATCAATGAACTGTTGCATATTATTGCCAGTAATAAAGATTGGAATGAAGGCGCAGCACGAAAGCAGCTTTTGGTGATTTTTGAAGCGCTGGGGTTTGAAAATCCACTTGCCTCCCAGGGCAGGCGCAAGCTTTCCGCTATTTTATTTAAATAGGGCTACTATGACCACTATCGATCCCAAGCTTCTTGAAATCCTGGTGTGCCCGTTGACCAAGGGGCTCTTGCGTTATGACTCTGCCAACAATGAGCTTATCAGTGGTAAAGCGAAACTTGCCTATCCCATCCGCGACGGTATACCAATTATGCTGGTGGAAGAAGCAAGAGAGTTAGAATAGTAGCATCATTACGACGGCAATACCCGTGAAGCGGGAAAAGTAACGCGTACGGTAGTGCCCTCATCGACTGTGCTTCCGAGCGCGAACCTACCGCCGTGGAGTTCGGTAAACATCTTGCATAAGGGTAACCCAAGGCCGGTGCCTTCATTATTCTGATTTCGATGTATCTGACCAAATACCGAAAGTGCGACCGGTATATCTTTTTCAGCGATGCCCATGCCGGTGTCCGATACGATCATGTGAATGTTTTTACTATCATCCCGTTGCAACATGACTTTTATGGTGCCGTTATCCGGCGTAAACTTCAGGGAATTAGATAACAGGTTCAGCAGTATCTGGCGGATTTTACGTTTATCGCCCCATACATCCGGGATGTTTTCCTCCACCTCGATCAGCATGTTCATATGCTTTTCCTTGATCTTGCTGTTCATGATGCGCAGTGATTCGTTCACGATTTCGCGCATCGGCACGCGTTCTTCGCCCAGTTCGAGCTTACCTGCAGCGCCTTTGGAAAATTCAAGGATGTCGGTAATCAGATTCAGTAGATGGCTGCCACAGAGATTGATATCATTGATGCGTTCTTTTTGTTTGGGATTTAAGGGGCCGAAATAGCCGGAGTTCATCATCTCGGAAAATCCGATAATGGCGTTGAGTGGTGTCCTGAGCTCATGGCTCATGGTGGCGAGGAATTCCGATTTTGCCTGACTTGCCAGCACTGCGGCTGCTTCCGATTTCTCTACATTCATAATCTGTTCAGCCATAGCGATGGCAAAAAAGGAAAGCAGGGAGCCGAAAATAATAAAGATGATGAGGAAGCATATATCCTTGAAACGTATTTCCTGCCAGGCTTTCATATAGTCGGCTTCGTCCAGCACGATGGTTACCAGCACGGGAAAGGTTTTCAAGCGGATGAAGCCATATATTTCAATAGCACCATTAATATTATAGCCATTCACGACGGCGCCCGTGCCGGGATTTTGCTTGTGTCCAGCAGCGGCAAGGTAGTTCAGGTCGTTGTCGTAAGAGTTCCCATGCGGGCTTTCCGCCAGCAGGGCGCCGTTATCAGAAAGCTGCAGGGAGATATAGCTCTGGCTTCCCTGTTCGACCATGCGCAAATAGTTGATAAGAAATTCGGAGTTAATGGCAGCAATAAATGCGCCGCCGAAGCTGCCGTCAGGATGTTCCACCCTGCGTCCCATGAGGATGAAGCTGAACCCGTCTTTGCGTACGTGCCGGAGCTTCGCCATGACCAGGTCTTTATTATGTTCGTATTTTATTTGCTGGAACAATATGTTGTCGTTGAATGAATAGTGATCGTAATCCATCCAGTTACTATAATTCTCCTTATGCGCCGCCATAATGGGTGTGCCGGATTCATCCACAAAAATCAGGGCGGACAAATGCGGCGTCTCCTTTACCAGATCCTGCATGTTGCTTAAGGTTTTCTCCGGTGTATTTCCCGTATAGCTTTCATTGTAATACTGGTGCTGAACCGCGCGCTTGAGGGCGTTGTCCACCCCGACGAAAGTCGGTTCGACCTGTTGGGACATGATATGCAGCAGCCGCATATCGTTACTGAGGGCTTCATCACGCGTAAGCCTTGCGGCCTTGAATATTTGATCCACCACAATCCAGCTGAATATTAGCATGATGATGATGCTGAAAATGGTAATATTGCGTATGCGCTTTGATGATTTTTTATGAATTTCGCTCATCATCGTTCCTGTACACTGCGCTGCGCAGCATTTATGTTGTTTTCTGCATAGTGGAAAACGGCTTCAATGAGCGGATATACCCGTTGCATTGCTTTGATTCTTATACAAATTATTGGCATATAATGGCTATTGTACCATTGAATTATGTCAAATTCGTTAACAGGAATGATTTTCTGTGTCCGAAGCTAATATGTTGATTTTTAGTAGTAAAAATGATAAAATTTCTGTTTTTTCTGACTATTGCAACGCCGGCAGTATATATCTTGATAAATAGTTTCCGATTTGTTAGACAGAGCACTTCTATAAACTGTGCGGTCGTGGCGGAATTGGTATACGCGCAACGTTGAGGTCGTTGTGGGGCAACCCATGGAAGTTCAAGTCTTCTCGACCGCACCATTTATTGAATTAACTATTGGTGACATTTATAATAATAGGCACGCTGAATTTAGTACGGTGAGAGTGGTATGCCTACCCCTGAAATCCAATCGTTCCTTGCAAAAATAGCATTCAATTCCGATGGGCTTGTGCCGGTTATCGTTCAACGTCAAAGCAATGGCGAGGTATTGATGCTGGCATGGATGAACCGTGAGGCCTTTACCCTGACCATGCAGACGGGAGATATGACCTATTGGTCACGCTCACGGCAGAAGCTCTGGCGGAAGGGGGAAACCTCCGGCCATACGCAGAAGCTTAAGGAAATACGGCTGGATTGCGACGGTGATACATTGCTTGCCGAAGTGGAACAGGTGGGAGCCGCCTGCCATACCGGTGCGCCGAATTGCTTTTTTCAGAATTTTTCTGTACATACATCATCATGACCATCTCCGTCCGTTTTGCTCCTTCCCCGACCGGCTATCTGCATGTCGGCAATGTGCGCACCGCTTTGGTAAACTTTCTGTTTACCCGTAAGGCTGGCGGACGGTTTCTGTTGCGGATTGACGATACCGATACCGGAAGATCCAGGCCGGAATATGTACACGCGCTAGAGGAAGATATGCGTTGGCTTGGGTTAATCTGGGATGATTATAAAAAACAGTCCGACCGGTTTGATGCCTATGAGATGGCCAGGCAGAAGCTGATGGCGGCAGGCAGGTTATACCCATGCTATGAAACGCCGGAAGAGCTGGAAATGCGTCGAAAAATGCAGGCGGGTCGTGGTCTTCCTCCGATTTATGATCGTGCGGCGCTGCAACTGTCCCAAATACAGAAAGAGAAATATGCAAAGGAAGGCCGTAAACCACATTACCGTTTTCTGCTGGAGGATAAACCGATCGTCTGGTATGATCTCATCCGCGGTGAGGTCCGGTTTGAAGGGGCACATGTAAGCGATCCGGTATTGGTGCGTGAGGATGGGGTGCCGCTTTACACGCTTGCTTCCGTGGTGGATGACACGGAGATGGGCATCACCCATATTATTCGCGGGGAGGATCATGTCAGCAATACCGCCGTGCAGATGCAGATTTTTACGGCATTGGGAGCGGTTGCGCCGCAATTTGGGCATCTGGCATTGCTAAAAAGCAGTGAAGGTGAGCTTTCCAAGCGGGTAGGAGGTAACGATATACGGAGCCTGCGTGACGCCGGAATCGAGCCTATGGCGATCAACAACCTGCTGGCCAAGCTCGGCACCAGCGATCCGGTGGAAGCCTTTCCGGACATGCAATCGCTTATTGAGGCGTTTGATATTAAAAAATTCGGGCGCGCCACTGCGAATTATGACGTGCATGAGCTGGAGCGGTTAAATGGAAAGCTGCTGCATAAGCTGCCTTTTACCGCCGTAAAGGAGAGATTGCCATTTGCCGATGAGCATTTCTGGCTGTCCGTAAGGGCGAACATTAAGACGCTTGCAGAAGTAAAAACGTGGTCGGATATTGTGCATGGCGAGACAGGGAAATATGGCAACGCAGAACACACGGAATATTTAGCAAAAGCCCTTTCGTTGCTTCCCTCCGGCAATTGGGATGAGACAAGCTGGGGAATATGGACACAATCGGTTTCCGCAGATACCGGACGTAAAGGCAAGGAATTATTCTTGCCGCTCAGGCTGGCGCTTACCGGCCTGGAACATGGCCCGGAAATGAAATTCCTGCTGCCTTTAATCGGGCGCGAAAAGACGTTGCAAAGGCTGAAGAAATGACCATTTATTTGTACAATACCCTTACACGGAAAAAAGAAGAATTCATACCGGAGGATGCAAATAATGTCCGCATGTATGTCTGCGGGCCGACGGTCTATGATCGTGCGCATCTGGGCAATGCCCGTTCGGTAGTGGTGTATGATGTGTTGTTTCGTATCCTGCAGCTGGTCTATGGCACGAAGCATGTGACGTATATCCGCAATATTACGGATGTGGATGACAAGATAAATGCCGCCGCCAAAGCGCAGTCTATAACAATCCAGGCGCTTACAGCGCAGATGACGCAATGGTTCCATGGCGACATGCAGGCATTAAATGTCCTGCCGCCAACGAAAGAGCCGAAAGCGACTGAGCATATAAAGCAGATGATCGATATGATCGAAAAACTCATCGCGCATAAGAAAGCCTATGTGGCAAAAGGCAATGTCCTTTTCAGCGTCAAAGCGATGCCGGAATATGGCAAATTATCCAGGCGCGTGCAGGAAGAACTGGAATCAGGCGCGAGAATCAAGGTGGAAGGATATAAAAAAGATCCGAATGACTTTGTGCTCTGGAAACCTGCTGATGCAGAGGATGATTCTTCCAGTGTGTTTGATAGTCCCTGGGGTAAGGGCAGGCCAGGCTGGCATATTGAATGCTCTGCGATGAGCACACAATATCTCAGCCAGAATTTTGATATTCATGGCGGAGGTTCTGATCTGATGTTCCCGCATCATGAGAATGAAATCGCCCAGTCCTGCGGCACTTATCCGGGATCACATTTTGCCAGATACTGGGTGCATAACGGATTCCTGACGGTTAATGGTGAGAAAATGAGCAAGTCTCTGGGCAATTTTATCACCGTCAAGGACTTGCTGGATAAGGGAGTGAAAGGTGAGGTGATTCGTTATGCGCTGCTTAAAACCAAATATAATGAGCCTCTCGACTGGAGCGAAAAACTTCTAAATGATGCAAAAAAAGAACTGGACACGTTATACAGGCGGTTAAGCAAACAGGAACAGCAGAGCGACGATGTATCTGAAATTGTAAACGCGTTGTCGCAGGACATGAATTTACCGGTGGCAATAAGCGCATTGCACGCGAATCCGGGGAATGGCCTGAGGAAGATGGGAGGAGTGCTGGGGATTCTACAGCAGGATCCTGATACATGGTTCAAAGGCACGGATTCTAGCGGTATAGATATAGAGGGTTTAGTCAATGCCCGCCGCACTGCTAAAAAAGCAAAGAATTGGGCAGAGGCGGATAGGATTCGTAACGCGTTAAAACAGCAGGGAATCCTGCTGGAAGATCGGCCGGACGGCACGAGTAACTGGCGCAGGGAATAATACTTAAGGAGGCTATATGATACGATATTTACCACTGGCGATGCTCTTGTTCCTGCCGCTGGCGGCCTGTGCAAATCCGGAAACGCAGGCCAAGGTGGATGCTCAGGTATGCAGCAAATATAAAGAGTCGCAGGCAAAACTAGATGCACTCTATGGGAATATCACCGCGCAATACGCTCAGGACAAAGTATTTATCAAGAACCTGAAAGCGGCGCAGGAGGCATGGGTAAAATACCGCGATGCGGAGTTAAAGACGATATATCCCGATGAATACCGCCATTCTTATGGATCCATTGTTCGGACATGCGAATGCACAAAACTTAGCCAGCTTAACGAAGCGCGCATAAAAGAACTGGAACAATGGACTAAGGGAAGCAAGGACATCTGCGCGGGTACGATGCAAGGCGTTCATAGTATTAAAGCCCCTGAATAACGGATATCGCGTTGCTGGTGAGAAGGTTTGGCGATATCATTCCGGACTTTATTTCCTTCTCAGTGCGCAGCAGCAGGTTGAGCGTTTGCAGGATTCTAGTTTCGTTCCAACGTGCAAGCGCACGCTCGATAAGGGGAATGGATTTATAAAAGACGGGTGGGCGCAGCATCTTAATCGCCTGTTCCTTGCTCTGTCCGGAACGCACATGGGCAAGCGCCAGATCCAGGCGTTGAAAGTAGCGGATGAGCGTCCGGATAACAGCGACCGGCTGCGTGCCTTCATGCAACAGATGTTCAAGCAGCTTGCCGGATTCCTGTGCTTTGCCGAGCGCGACACTGTGACATAAATCCTCGGTGGATTCGGAGGCGTTATTCCCGGTAAGCTGCATGGCGATTTCCAGCGTCACTTCTCTCTCATTGCCCATATAAAGGGCAATCTTTTCCAGTTCACTCCGAGTCACCGCCCGATCGTTACCAAGATTGGCCACCAGATACATCACCGCATCGTGATTGGCCGTAAGATTAAATTCTGTGAATGCTGCCCGGATCATGCGCTCAAGCCCGCGTTCATCCTCATGATAGCAGGCGATAGTAGCAAAGTGGCTTTCTTTCTCAAACAGCTTCCTGAGTGATGAGGTCGGCGAAAGCTCATCGGCTTCAATGATAAGGAAGGTTATATTCTTAGCACCTTCAAATGCCGATTTTACGGTCGGCTCAATTTTCTCTCCCGGATCACGCAGGATGATAACCCGTCGTCCACCCATAAGGCTTAAGGCGCTTAGCTCATCCAGCAAAATGGCAGGATCCGCTTTAACCTGCGCACCGCTTAGTTCAACACGATTTAAGGGGTCGGATTTATCTCCCAGAATCGCAGAAGCGATCAGGCGAGAGCGCTCGCGTACCAGTCCGCTATCCGGACCGTAAAGCAATACAGCCTGTGCTTGTCTATCAGGTTGCCGAAGAAACGCTGCGGTTTCCTGCGCGGCCAGTTTCATGAGGACTTGCCTGCATAGAAGGTGGAAATGCGTAGTACATAATCCTCGGCCATCTCCTGTAAGGTGCGGGTGATGATGTTCTGTTCAGCCTCGTAAGTGGCGAAGTTAGCATTCACTGCCACATTATAGCTGCCGGTGCGCCGGATATTTCCTTCTAGTAACGTCTTTTTATCCGCCGTCCGTATGAGTTTGAAAGTGGAATTAAGCTGGATGTCATAACGCTGTACAGTACCGTCAGGCTTTACTACGGAGGGAATCAGTGATTTGGTTATCTCAATATGCAGATGGTACTCTGGGCTTGCGGATTTAAGCCCTTCAGGATTAAGTTTATCTTCCAGGGCAATCCTCAGCTCTTGTCCTTCATGCCCGCCTATCGGATCGATCCGCAGGTTGCCTGCGACCGGCGTGTCTACCAGCCCTGAGTTTTCACCATACATGGCATGAAAACCGCAGGCGGAGAGGAAAAGAAGAAAAGTAACGGGTAACGAGTAACGAGTAACGAATCGTGTGAGTACGCGGCGGCGTGCTCCCCTGAAAAATATTCTATTGTGCCACCACATTGACAATTTTTCCCGGTACATAAATCACTTTCCTGATCTGCTTGCCTTCCAGGGAACTCTGCACATTTTTTACCGAAAGCGCAAGCGATTCCACTTCTTCCCTTCCGGTATCTGCAGCACAGGCAATAGTGGCGCGCAGCTTGCCGTTTATCTGGATCGCGATGGTGACTTCATCTTCCTTGCACAATTCCGGATCGGCTTTCGGCCAGGAACGGTGTACCAGCATATCTTTATTGCCAAGCTTTTCCCATAGTTCCTCCGCCAGATGGGGCAGGAAGGGAGAAATGAGATGTACGATAGTGTTGACCGCTTCTGCACGCGCATTGCCTACATTCTTGTCTGAGAGCGTTCCCAGCAGATTGGAGAGTTCCCGGATACGGGCAATGGCTTTGTTGAAGTGAAACCTTTCAATATCCTGCGTCACATGCGCAATGGTCTTATGCGTCGCCTGACGTAGTTTGAGCGCTTCCATTTCGTCCACCGGGCCGGCTGTAATATTTTCCTCCAGCAACAGACGCCATAACTTGTTGATGTAGCGCCATGCGCCGTCAATGCCTGCTTCCGTCCATTCCAGATCGCGGTCTGGCGGCGAATCAGAGAGCATAAACAAGCGTGCAGTGTCCGCGCCGTAACTCAGGATGATTTCGCGCGGATCAATAACATTCTTCTTCGACTTGCTCATTTTCTCGGAGCGGCCTACCGTGACAGGCTGGCCGTTTTTCTTATCCAGCAGCATGCCGTCCTTGCGCACCAGTTCTTCCGGATAGAGCCAGTTGCCGGAGGCGTCCTTATAGGTTTCGTGGCATATCATGCCCTGGGTCATCAGTCCTTTGAATGGCTCTTCAACGTCAATATAGCCACAGGCTTTCAGGGCACGGGTGAAGAAGCGTGCATAGAGCAGGTGCAGCACCGCATGTTCCACCCCGCCGATATATTTATCCACCGGCATCCATTTTGTCATGGCGGGTTTGGAGAGTGGCTGAGAATCGGATTTATCGCTGCAGTAGCGGGCAAAATACCAGGAGGATTCAAAAAAAGTGTCAAACGTATCCGTTTCCCGTTCCGCCGGTTTGCCGCAGGCCGGGCAGGGGACATGCTTCCATGTCGGGTGGTGGGCAAGCGGGTTGCCGGGCTTATCAAAGGTGACATCCTCCGGCAATTTTACCGGCAGCTCCTTTTCCGGCACTGGCACTACACCGCAATGATTGCAATAAATGACGGGAATGGGACACCCCCAATAACGCTGGCGCGACACGCCCCAGTCGCGCAGGCGGTAGTTGACGGTCTTTTCCCCGATGCCGAGTTTTACCAATTCTTCGATGGCTTTCTCTTTTGCCTGATCCACAGTAAGGCCATTGAGGAAATCAGAGTGGATGATCTTGCCGTCGCCGGTATAGGCTTCCGTGAGCGACGTTTCATTGCCTGAGTCACTGACTACCGGCAGTATCGGCAAGCCATATTTAGTGGCAAACTCAAAGTCCCGCAGATCATGCGCCGGACAGCCGAAAATCGCGCCGGTTCCGTATTCCATCAACACGAAATTGGCGACATATATTGGGTGTTCACGATTTTTGTCAAACGGATGCGTTACCTTCAGGCCGGTGTCGAATCCCTTCTTTTCGGCTTTTTCAATGGCCTCTTCGCTGACGCCGGTACGGTTGCAATCCTCTATGAAATTCGCCAGTTGCCGGTTGCCGGTTGCCAGTTGTTGCGCGAGAGGATGCTGTGGTGATATAGCACAAAAAGACATCCCAAATAATGTATCAGGTCTTGTAGTATAAATTTCAAGACCTGCATCTTCAACCGGCAACTTGCAGCCGGCAACTGACAACGTCACTTTCGCTCCAACCGATTTGCCGATCCATTTTTCCTGCATGGTTTTTACTTTGTCCGGCCAGTCGGAAAGATCAGATAGTCCGGCAAGCAGCGCGTCAGCAAAATGAGATATTCTCAGGAACCACTGTGAAAGCTTTTTACGCTCGACAACCGCGCCGGAACGCCAGCCGCGTCCGTCAATCACCTGCTCGTTGGCAAGTACGGTATTATCCACTGGATCCCAGTTGACGAAGGACTCTTTGCGGTAAGCGAGGCCATTTTTTAAGAAATCAAGAAAGAATTTCTGCTCATGGCGGTAATATTCCGGATCGCAGGTCGCCAGCTCGCGCGACCAATCATAGGAAAGGCCAATGGATTTCAATTGTCCCCGCATGGTGTCAATATTCTTGTAAGTCCATTCTGCAGGATGCACCTTGCGTTCGATAGCTGCGTTTTCCGCCGGTAACCCGAACGCGTCCCAACCCATTGGATGCATCACTTCAAATCCGCAAGCACGTTTATAGCGTGCCAGCACATCACCCAGCGTATAGTTTCGCACATGGCCCATATGAATATTGCCAGATGGGTAGGGGAACATTTCCAGCACATAGTAAGTAGGGGGTAGCGAGTCACGAGTCGCGAGGGTACGCGGAGGAGCGCTTTGCGACGACCCCACACAAAACACCTTTCTTTCTTCCCACACCCCTTGCCATTTTTGCTCGGTTTCGCGGAAGTTATAGCGGGGTATTTCGGACATGGTGCAGATTAAAAGAGTAGACGGATGATTTATTTATTCGCTTGCGCCAGCCGCATTTCACGTGCGCGGGTCAGGATGGTATCTTCCAGATCGGTGGCAAGGTTTTTGTTGACTTCCACGTCGCGCCATACGCCTTTTTCATCCAGTTTTTGCTTAAAGACGGTAATCTTGACGCCGTCAGCGCGCAATGCCTTATCGATGATAAGCGCATTTACTTTAAAGCGCTCACCTTTGGCTTTGGGATCTTCATACCAGTCCGTGATAATCACGCCGCCGAACGGATCAGCGGAAACCAGTGGCAGGAATGCAAGTGTATCAAGCGTGGCGCGCCACATATAGCTGTTGATGCCAATGCCGGGACCGCCATTTTTATCGCCGCCGCCCAGCGACAGCAGCCCCCCGCCTCCGGTCATGCTGCCACGGCTTTCCTTGAGTCCCAGGTTGGAATTGACCGGAGCTTCCGCCTTGCCGCCTGAAAATAGCCCGCAGGCACTGACAACCAGCAATGCTGCAAGACCTGCAAGAGATAGAAGTAGTTTTTTATGCATGGACTATGTATATAAGGAAATGCTTTGAATGTTGCAACAGAGAATAATGTATGAAAGTTCTGGTTATAGGCTCCGGCGGAAGAGAACATGCCCTTACGTGGCGGATAAAGCAGTCGCCGCTTGTTTCTGAGGTTTTTTGCGCATCGGGGAATGCAGGAATCAGTCAAGATGTGACTAATGTACCTCTCGCAACTTATGCTGATATGGTTGCTTTCTGTAAAAAAGAAACGATCGATTTAGTAGTCATAGGTCCTGATGCCCCAGTTGTAGATGGGCTTGCTGATATTTTAAATAGCAATAACATTAGCGTATTCGGTCCCTCGGCAAAGGCGGCGCAGCTCGAGGGCTCCAAAGGATTCACCAAGGATATCTGCCGGAAATACGGCATCCCCACGGCAGATTACGAACGTTTTACGGCGCTTGAACCGGCGCTCGCATATATAAAACAAAAAGGCGCGCCGATTGTCATCAAGGCGGACGGGCTCGCCGCAGGCAAGGGTGTAGTTGTCGCCATGACGGAGAAAGAGGCCTGCGATGCTGTCAAGGACATTATGGGAGGAAAATTCGGCGTTGCCGGGGCGTCGGTGGTGATAGAAGAATTCCTTGAAGGTGAGGAGGTCAGTTTCTTTGCGCTGTGTGATGGCCAGGATGCGATAGAGTTCGGCTCGGCGCAGGATCATAAGCGTGCGTATGATGGGGATAAAGGGCCTAACACAGGCGGAATGGGCACTTATTCCCCGGCCCCTATCATGACGGATGCCATGCGTAAGCGTGTGATGAAGGAAATTATCTACCCCACCGTGCGCGCAATGGCTGCAGAGAAAATGCCTTATAAGGGCGTGCTATTCGCAGGACTCATGATGACTGCATCCGGCCCGAAACTGATAGAATATAATGCGCGTTTCGGCGATCCGGAAACCCAGTCAATGATGATGCGGCTGGATTCGGATCTGGTTCCTGCGCTCTTGGCATGCATAAAAGGCGGGCTTGAGAAGGTTACAATACGCTTTAAACCCCAGGCGGCGCTATGTGTGGTGATGGCGGCAAAAGGCTACCCGGGAGAATATAAGAAAGGTAGCCTCATCCAGGGGCTTGAAAAAATTTCCACCATGCAAGACGTAAAGGTATTTCATGCTGGAACCGTCAGTAAAGATGGCAACATCATCGCAACAGGTGGGCGCGTGCTTGGGGTGACGGCGCTGGCGGCAACCATAGAAGCGGCGCAGAAACTTGCCTATGCGGCAGTAGATCAGATCGACTGGCCGGAAGGGTTTTGCCGCAGGGATATCGGAGCAAAGGTAATTACATCGTATGTTGGCAACGCCTGCAGTAACGCATAACCAACTGACCTACAGCGTCAGCGAAATATCCGGCGCGCTCAAGCGCGTGGTGGAGGATAATTTCGGCCATATCCGGGTACGTGGTGAGATATCCGGCTGGAAAGTGGCTGCTTCTGGACATGCATATCTGAAGCTCAAGGATGAAAATTCTTTGCTGGATGCCGTCTGCTGGAAAGGCGTGGCAGGAAAAATAGCGTTTAAGCCTGAAGACGGTATGGAAGTCATATGTTCGGGCAGGATTACCACCTATCCGGGGCGTTCGACCTACCAGTTAGTGATCGATTTCATGGAGCCCGCCGGGGTGGGAGCATTGATGGCGCTTCTGGAAAAGCGCAAGGCAATGCTGGCCGCCGAAGGGCTGTTTGATCCCAAGCGTAAAAAGCCGTTACCCTTTATGCCGCAGGTTATCGGTGTGGTGACCTCGCCTACGGGGGCTGTCATTCGTGACATACTCCACCGTCTAAGCGACCGTTTTCCATGCCATGTGATTGTCTGGGGTGTGGCAGTACAGGGAGAAGGGGCGGCGGAGCAGATTGCCCGTGCCATCCATGGCTTTAATGCCATAGAAGAAAATAATACGTCCCCCAGAAGGCCCGACCTTATTATCGTCGCACGCGGCGGCGGATCGCTGGAGGATCTCTGGGCGTTCAATGAAGAGATCGTCGTGCGTGCCGCGGCAGCATCACGCCTTCCATTGATTTCCGCCGTAGGGCATGAAACGGATACGACCTTAATTGATTACGTCTCCGATCGGCGCGCGCCTACTCCCACGGCGGCGGCGGAAATGGCGTTGCCGGTGCGTGAGGAATGGCTGCTATCACTCATGGAGCAAGGCAAGCGGATATTTATGGCGATCACGCGCCTGCTGCAGAATCGGAATGAAAGAGTATCGGGACTCGCAAGGGGATTGCCGAATCCGGTCCGATTGATGGATGTAGCAGCGCAACGGCTGGATGATTGGAGCGAACGTCATGCATCTTCGCTTCCAGCGTTCATCACGCGTAAAAGCCAGCTTCTTGCAGTAGTTGCCGCCAGGCTGCAGCCGCGCAGTCTGATGCAGAATATTCAGCATCTTGAGGCCAAACTAACGGAAGCCGCTGATCGGATAGCACGGATTATCCTGCGCAATATCAATGAACACGGACAAAAATTTACGCATATTGCTCAATTGTTTGAGAGCCTGAATTATAAACGCGTTCTGATGCGCGGATTTGTGCTGGTGCGTAGTAAGGAAAGGAAAGTAATCACTCGTGCGGCTGCAGTGTATCCGGACGAATTGCTTGAGCTTGAATTTTTTGACAGTAGCAAAACGGTAAGAACGGCATTATGAAAACCCTTTATATATTGCGCCATGCTAAAGCAGAGCTGGGAAAAGACGGCCAAGAAGATAGTGAGAGGACACTTTCAGAACGTGGACGTGAGGCTTGCGCCTCCATAGGCGCGTACGTCAGAGAGAAATCCTATACTCCCTCCCTTGTCCTGTGTTCCCCTGCCGCCCGCACGCGGGAAACCTATGAACTGGCGATGCAGGCTGCAGAGATTTCTCCTACGGTCCGATATGAAAAAGGTATTTATCTGGCCAGCCCCACCACCCTCTTGCAGCTTATACAAGGCACCGATAATAATCAGGATTCTCTTTTGATTGTCGGTCATAACCCCGCCATGCACCAGTTGGCTTTCAGCCTGGCTCAACCTGCAAATACAGTTTTATATAAAGGGCTTATGACAAAATACTCCACTGGTACATTGACAGTGCTGTGCTTTCCGGTAGATTCGTGGCAGGATATTGCGCAAGGGAAGGGAAATCTGATTGATGTCCGCTCCCCGGCGGCTTCTTGAACGTGGTGTGTTATGGAAAATAAAGCCCCGCACGTTACCGGCAAATCGAAGAAGAAATTGGTTGTCCTGGTTGTGCTTAGCATCTTGGGCAGTGTATTGCTCAAGATGAACTTTATATTTTTCTCTGTAGGGATGCTTCCGGCAATGGTCGCCTACATTGTGGACCATGATAAGAATAAGTATATTTTTTCGACTGTCGCGGCATTAAATTTTGCGGGTGTTTTCCCTTATATGGTGGATATTTTCATGCAGGGCGGCACCTTTATTGCAGTTAGGGATAAGCTGTCGGACATGATGGTATGGCTTGTCATGTACGCCTCGGCTGCCCTGGGATGGGGAGTGGTCTTTGCCAGCCCTATTATCGCTGCTGCGGTGCTGGAAGGCATATATGCCGGACGCATATTACATATGGAAAATTTACAGAAGAAAGCCATAGAGGAGTGGGGAGAAGAAATCATGGGACATAAGGAATAGTCATAGATGGGAAATATTATTGACGGCAAAGCATATGCCGCCGCATTGCGTGAAGAGGTAAAAAAGGGAGTGCAGGAAATCCGGAGCGTCCATGGCGTTAGCCCCGGTCTTGCTGTCATATTGGTGGGTAACGATCCGGCTAGCGAAGTATATGTGGCCAGCAAGGGCAAGATGTGCCGTGAAGCCGGGATGGAGGCTTTTGACTTCCGCTTGCCTGCAGATACGACGGAAAGCCAACTGATCGCCAAAATAACGGAGATGAACAAAGACAAAAAGGTAAACGGGATTCTGGTGCAGTTGCCATTGCCGAAGCATATCCATGAAAACGCGGTCATCAATGCCATCGATCCACAGAAAGATGTGGACGGGTTGCATACTATCAATACAGGCAGGCTGGCTACTGGCCAGGAAGGCATGATTCCCTGCACGCCGCTCGGCTGTCTCATACTTCTGAAGCATGTGCTTGGCGACATGTCCGGCAAGCACGCAGTTATCGTCGGTCGGTCGAATCTCGTCGGCAAGCCTATGGCGCAATTACTGTTGCGTGAAAACTGCACTGTAACCGTTTGCCATTCGCATACAAAGAATCTTGCGGAAATATGCAGGCAGGCGGATATTCTAGTGGCGGCAACGGGGAAAGCCGAATTGATAACCGGCGAATGGGTTAAAAATGATGCGGTGGTGATAGATGTCGGTATCAACCGTATCCGTCTTTCCGATGATACTACCAAACTGGTCGGCGATGTTGCGTTTGCAGAAGCGCGGCAGCGTGTGAAAGCGATTACTCCTGTACCCGGCGGCGTAGGGCCGATGACGATTGCCTGCCTGCTTGCCAATACCCTGAAGGCTGCCTGCCTGCAGAATAAGATACAAAGCAACAACCTTATAAACATTTAAAAAGTTATGACACATACATTCCATCCCTCTATTTTACGGGAATACGATATCCGTGGCATCATTGACGAGACCCTTTCCTCCGACGATGCCTATGCCATTGGCCGGGCTTTCGGCAGTTTCAAGCCGGAATGGAAAACCAAAAAACCGCGTATCGCAGTCGGGCGTGACGGCAGGCTTAGCTCGCCTGCGCTCGAAGAAGCGCTTGTGCGTGGGTTGGTAGATTGCGGTGTGGAAGTAATTCGCATTGGTGTCGGGCCGACGCCGATGCTGTATTTTGCCGTATGCTCGGATAAGCTTGACGGCGGCATCATGATCACCGGTTCGCATAATCCGCCAACGCATAATGGATTCAAGTTCATGATGGGATTAAAATCTTTTTATGGAGAGGAGATCCGGAAGCTTGGTGTGATTGCCGCCAGCGGCGCATATATTTCCGGCGTCGGCAAAGCAACTGATAAGCATGTGGAACAGGCGTATGTGGATACGCTGTTGAAAGCGTATCATGGCGAGCGCCGGCTCAAAGTGGCATGGGATGCGGGCAACGGCGCTGCCGGGCGTATCATGCAGGCATTGACGCAACGTCTGCCGGGCGAGCATATCACGCTGTTTGCCGATATTGATGGCGCCTTTCCCAACCATCATCCCGATCCAAGCGTAGCGCATAATCTTGAGGATCTGATACGCACGGTGCGTGCACAGCATTGTGATGCGGGCGTTGCTTTCGACGGTGACGGCGATCGTATTGGCGTTGTGGATGAGACTGGAGAAATCATCTGGGGCGATCAGTTGCTGGCTATCTATGCTTCGGAAATACTGGCGGAACGTAAGGGCGCGACCATCATTGCCGATGTAAAAGCCAGCCAGATATTATTTGACGAAGTTGCGCGGATGGGTGGAGTGCCCTTGATGTGGAAAACCGGCCATTCCCTCATCAAGACCAAGATGGTGGAAACAGGCGCAGTGCTAGCCGGGGAGATGAGCGGGCATATGTTCTTCGCAGATAAATATTTCGGCTATGATGATGGGATTTATGCAGCGGTGCGCCTGGTGTCACTGCTTGCAAACAGCAACGTAAAGCTCTCCGAACTGCGCAAGCGACTACCGAAAACCTGCGCCACACCGGAGATTCGTATCGACTGTCATGAAGAACGCAAATTTGCCATCATTAGTGAAGTGAACGACCGCTTGCGTAAATCCGGCGCTAAGTTCAGCGATATAGACGGCGTGCGGGTGATGAATGAAGATGGCTGGTGGTTGCTGCGTGCCTCGAATACGCAAGCTATATTAGTGGCGCGCTGCGAAGCGGCTTCCAATGACGGCCTGTCGCGGCTGCATAAACATTTGAGCGATCAGCTTTCGGCAAGCGGTATTAAGATTGCGGCTTAGTCTTTTCCATCCCGCGTTGGCATGAAAAATGCTTATAAGCATGGGACGTGTCTTTATAGACATTCCAAGAACACTTATACACTCGTCATCCCGTGCGAAAGCACGGGATCTCAGTCTATTACTATGAGATACCGCGGTCTTCGCCGCGGTATGACGGGATAGTTTATGTATAAAGTTATTTGGAATGACTATAGATGGAAGGAAAACGAAAATGGGAACCATCAATTCGCTTTTTAGCATATTTGCAGCAACACAGAAGTATTCGGTTTCACAGAATAATACATCTGTATCTATCGCGCAGGGACAGGCCAGCCAGACGGATGCTTACGGGGATGCATTTTCGCTCCAGATAAGCGAGAGTGCGATAAGTGCAGCGAGCGGAAACGGCAATACGGATTCGGAGGAAGCAGCAGTGATGTTTGCGTCTTATAAATCAGATACATCTTCAGGATCTGCCACTATTACTGGTGCTGCGTGGGTCGGGGCGGCAGGTGCAAAGGTTGCCGGTGTTACGGTAACCGGAGGGTTTATCGGGGGAGGTTATGCGGAAGGAGGGCCGGGCGTAAGTCCCGGCGAGCTGTTCAGTTTCATGCAAGATGAGAGGAATGCGCTGGGAACTTTTTTAGGAGGATCTACGGCCAGTTCAGGTGATACTTCTGCCAGTGCTTCTGGCGCGCCACAGGGAATACAAACAGATACAAGCACAGGAGTACCTTCATCATCGGATAGCGCTGCTCTTGATCAGCTGTTCGCACTCCTGACGCAGGAAATGTCATCCCTGACAGCTCCATCCGCTTCCATAAATAATAGCAGTCAGGATAGTAAGGATTCAACACAACAGCAACCGGTAGATAAGAATACGGTATCAACCTGATACCAGCATCATTCCTTCGAACCTATCGTTCTATGACACTATCGTTAATCTTTTCTTATGGGTAAAGCGTTTGCACTATCCAGTTACTGCCGGTGCGTGTATAGAGTTTCCGGTCATGCAGGCGAAATTTGCCTTCCTGCCAAAATTCTATTCTCTCTGGAAATACACGCCAGCCTGACCAGTGCGCTGGCCGTTTCGGAGGGTTTGTTTCGGAGTAACGGCTTTTTGCCTCTTCCACTTGTTTCAGTAAGGCCACATGTGAGTCCAGTGGTCTTGACTGTTCTGAAACCAATGCGCCGATACGGCTGACAAGCGGGCGGCTATTATAATATATATCCGCCTCCTCGTTGCTTACCTGTTGTGCCATGCCTTCAATCCGCACTTGACGCCCTAACGGCTGCCAGTAGAAACATAATGCCGCATGCGGGTTTTCTTTCAGTTCCAGCGATTTGCGGCTTTCCATGTTAGTGAAGAAGGTAAAGCCGCGTTCATCATATCCTTTAAGCAATACTACCCGCACCGATGGAAAACCATGCCTGTCTGCCGTGGCAAGTGTCATAGCACTAGCATCGGATATAAAAGGGGTAAGGGTGGCCTCTTTAAACCAGCGGGTAAAAATTTCAAGGGGATTATGCATTCTATGATTTTATAAATGCTGTTGAACATCTCAAAAAATCAAAATAAGTTGTTGCAAAGACAAGTCAAGTTATATGCACGCATTCAATGACTCGCAGCGCCTGCCTTACCCGGCTCTCCAGCTATTTGAACTGGTGATGGATATTGAGCGTTATCCTGAGTTTTTGCCCTGGTGCCGGGCGGCGAGGATTATCGAGCGCGATGAGAACCGACTGATGGCGGAACTGGTGATCAGCTTCAAACATATTACGGAGAGTTACGTGTCGGAAGTCAAATTCAGCCAACCGGTAGATCCCTCCGGCAATGGATTTATCGACGTGGTTATGGTCCGCGGGCCTTTTGAGATGCTGGAGAATCACTGGAAATTCACCTCGGTGGACAATACTTCCACGGATATTTCCCTCAACCTTTCCTTCAAATTTCGTTCGCGTCTCCTTGACTCGATTATCGGCCTTCTGTTCGGCAAGGCTTCCGTAAAGATGGTCAATGCATTCAAAAAGCGTGCCGATGATCTTTATGGGAATAAAGCATGAAAAATTGGCAGGAAAAACCCGATTTACTCTTCCTGTTTTTTGCTGTGCCCTTTGGATTGCTCCTGGTTTTTCTGATACCGCCACTTGGCGGCGGAGATGAAGGATTTCATTATCACCGTATTGCCAGCATTGCCTTTTACCAGGTATTTAACAAACCGGTAGAAGTGCCTTCCGGCATTGCCGCCTTCATTCAATCCGGCAGCGACTTCTTCCGCGCCGGGATGCAACCGCCATTTTCTTTTTCCCTCGAACAATGGCACAAAATGGCGGTAATTCCGCTTGATTCGAACGCGCAAGTAACACTTTTGCCGGATTACATGACCGTGCATCATCCGCTTTCCTATATTCCGCAAATACTTGTGTTTCGGCTTGGAGTCATAGCGGGGCTTACTCCACTGGCGATCCTCTATGCAGGAAGGGTTGCTGGACTCGTTTGCGGTATAGGACTTACCTTTCTGGCGATACGGCGTGTTCCTTCGCATAAAGATTTGCTATGTGCGTTCGCCCTGTTTCCAACCATGATGGCTTATCGCAGCACTATGGATGCCGATGCGCTAGTGAACGGACTTGCATTTTTATTTATCGCCAGCCTCTTCTATGAAATAACTGCTCAGGGTATAATTTCTTTCCGGAATATTATCTGGCTTGCATTGCTGGCGTTTGTGCTGGCGCAATGCAAAAACGTATATTTATTATTGTTGCTGCTTGCCTTTGCCATACCCGCGGAGCGTTTTTCCTCTTTCGTTGCACGTATGGGAGCACTCATGCTGGTAATCTTACCTGGAACGGTTTTAAGCCTTGTCTGGATGGTGCTCATGAAACAGACGTATTTTACCGGTATTCATTACCATACCTGGGGCGGTGATGCGTACCCCGACATGCAGGCGGCCTTTATATTCCATCATCCGTTGGGGTTCTTGAAAATAATGGTACATACACTGTTTTCTACCCCTCTATTGCCTGTTGCATTTTTAGAGACTATCGGTGATGTCGGCCCGGGTTATTCCTTGCCAGTCCTGTTATCTGCCGGGCTTTGTTATTTATTGATTGCCGTTATTGCGGCGGATAGGCAATTCGTTGTGCCGTATGGTAATGGCGTGCGTGTGCTCTCTGCCACGATTTTTATTATGGCGTTTGTGACAATTCTTGCGTTGCTTTATATCCACTGGACCGGGCTGGAAGCCCCCATTATCCAAGGATTTCAGGGCAGGTATTTTTGTCCGTTACTGCCGTTGCTTATTCCGTTTATACAATCCAGAGAAAAACCGTTGCTGCCGATTACGCCGGCTTCCTGTGTTGCATTGTTCGCTTTTTCAGGGCTTACTGTTACCGTATGGGTAATAACCAAAAATTATTATTAATATGAATAAAGTTGCTGTTGTCATTCCCTGTTTCAGGGGCAAAAAATCCATTCTTAGTATGATTGCTACCATTGCCGAGGAAGTGATAAAATTTATGGGGTGGACGATGCCTGTCCGGAAAAAACCGGATTTACCTACGTAATTTTCCCCTTGCCTCTCTTGAGCTGATATTCGGATTAATGTTAACCATTTTTGGTCCGATTTACGGGGGCTTCATTGGCGGATGAGTTCCATTCTGAACCAGCCTGCCACTACCGGTACGGCGATGGTTGCAGACCTGCCAGTTATCGTTTGATTCCAGCGGGTTATATCATTTATTGATTGTGACATAAAACCGTTCCCAAGCGTCCGCTTACCCCTGTTTTACGCTAACGCAAAAACGATAGGCATCTGATATTTTTTTTGCTATACTGGCGTTTCTGCAACAGGGTAACCAGCTAATATCAGGATAGGATAGCATGGAAGAGGATTTGCAACTTGTCAAGAAATTAGAGGCGCTTACACTGCGTCACCAAGAGCTGGATACGATGATAGACAGATTAAACGCCGAAAAATTCAGGGATGAGTTCAGTCTCCATAGGCTCAAGAAGGAGAAGCTGAACCTGCGCGACGAAATTACCAAACTTCAGGATGCGATTTACCCGGATATTATTGCTTAGGTTCATGCCAGTTCTGGAAAATGCACAACCAGTTCTTTTGCTCGTTGATAAAACCTATGCAGAAGCAGGTTTTACACTGATAGAAATGAGCATTGTCCTGGTTATCATCGGGCTGATTGTGGGTGGTATTCTCACCGGGCAAGAATTAATTAGAAATGCAGGTATTCGCGCTACTATTGGACAGCTGGAAAAATATAACACGGCTGCTTATACATTCCGCAATAAGTACGGCTCTTTACCAGGTGATATTACCAGCTCCCAGGCAGCAGCCTTTGGGTTCTATAATGTAACGGGTGCATCAGCAGGTACCCAGTCCTGTGGGGATGGGAATGGCTTTGTCCAGGGATACAGCGGATCGAACCGGCAGGATGGCGCTTCTTTTGGCGGGGAAATCGCCATGTTTTTTCTGCAGTTGTCTCAGGCAGGACTCATTGACGGCATGTATGGCGCAGGAGGCGCGGATGTAAAAATTACCGGCGCGACTACCACCGGCGGCTCAACAAACTCCCTCCCATTTGTTAATGTGACCACTCCCGGCGGAACTATTGGTGAGCTTCTGCCGGCAGCAAAGTTAGGAAAGGGTAACTTTTTCACTATAGGCTCGGTCAATGGAAACAATTACTTTATATTGACCGGAGTAACATCCATAGACACCGATGCAAATGTCACCAGCACGAATAATCTTACGCCAAACGATGGATATAACATTGATGTAAAAATAGATAACGGGTTGCCCAGTACCGGCAGAGTAGTTGCCCTAGATACCGTGAACCATATTATATCCTGGTCGGCGGGGACAGGAATTACCACTCTGGATACCACCGGCAACTGTATCCATTCCGGAGTCTATTATACCAGCAGTAGCACCTTTGCCAATGCGATGAACTGTTCGCTTCGCATAAATTTCCAGTAAATGCGATTTACTCTTTCTTTGCAGGGTTCTGCTGCATGGCGGCTACGAGCTTCGTCACATTATATGTAAACATATCCGTATAGGTAGAAGCCGGTTCACCAGGCGCCGATAGTGCATCGGAATAGAGTGTGCCGCCAATATGCGCGCCGGCGTCACTTTCCAGTTGCCGCATGAGCCGGGAATCCGTCATGTTCTCCAGAAAAACCGCCGTAATATGCTGCTGGCGCACCTGATCGATAATCCTTGCCATGTCCGCTGCGGATGCTTCGCTTTCGGTGCTTATCCCTAACGGGGCAATAAAAGTTACCCCATATTGCTTCGCAAAGTAGTGGAATGAGTCATGCATACTGATGACCTTGCACTTGGAAGGCTCAACCTGTGCAATTTCTGTTTTCGTCCACTTATCCAGCGTATCAAGTTTCTGAAGATAGCGCGCCGCGTTAGACTGATATTCCGCAGCATGGAGGGGATCGGCCTGTGCGAGTGCATCCCGGATATTAGCGACATAGGTTTTGCCATTTTCTAAATTCTGCCATGCATGGGGATCGGGTGCAGAATGTCCATGTGCCTCAGATTCAAGCGGAGTGATGCCTTGCGTTACAACGACTGCTTTTCCCTTGAAAGCGGAAGACTGTATCAGCCTTTCAATCCAGCCTTCCAATCCCAACCCGTTTATAAATACGATATTTGCATGGGAGAGTGAACGCGCATTGGCCGTGGTAGGCTCATATTCATGCGCGTCGCCATTGGGGCCGACCAGTACTTCCAAGTCTACATTATTTCCGGCCACCTGTTTTACCATATCGCCAATGATGCTGAAGCTCGCCACTACTTTGAGCCTCTCATCTGCATCGGCACCCAGAGCAATGAGCAGGGATAGAAAAAAAATAGATGCAATGAAAACTGCGTTTTTCATGTTTAATGAAAATGCTTGCGGGGGAAAAACCGAATGATTAGGCCGCCTTTGGCTCCTACAAAAATGGAGATCAAATACCACGTGCTCGCGGTGAGCACAATGGACGGACCGGAAGGCAGGCTGAAATGGTAAGACAGCAATAACCCGATAACAGAACACAGAGTGCCGAACACGATGCTTAGGCACACTGCGCTGTCAATGCTTTTCGTCCAGAACCGGGTGGCAATCGCGGGCAGCACCATGATACCCACCGCCATCAGCGTGCCAAGCGCCTGAAACGACGCGACCAGGTTAAGCACCACAAGAACCAGAAACAGGTAATGATAAATCGCGCCATGCCCTTGCTGTACTTTCAGGAAGCCGGGATCAAAGCATTCCATAATCAGCGGACGGTAGATGATGGCAAGCGTCAGCAGGCTTGCCGTTGCAATGCAGTTAATCAGTTTCAGGGAATCTTTATCCACTGCCAGCACATTGCCGAACAGCACGTGCAGCAGGTCAACCGTGCTGCCTTTTAAGGATATAATCATCACGCCAATGGCAAGCGAGGTCAGGTAGGCAGCGGTGAAGCTTGCATCTTCCTTGAGATTCGTCATGCGGGTGATAACGCCTGCGGCCACCGCCATCAGCAACCCGGCTATCAGGCCGCCGATAGTCATTGGCCATAGCGCCACCCCGGTAAAAATAAATGCCAGTGCAATACCTGGAAGGATAGCATGTGATGCCGCGTCCCCCATCAGGGACATTCTGCGCAGTACAAGGAATACACCCAGCGGCGAGGCGCTTGCAGCCATGATGACGCAGGCGGCGAGTGCGCGGCGCATGAAGCCGTAATCCATGAACGGCTGTATAATGGTTTCGTAGAGCATATACCTATCGCAACGGAAACGTTGCGATAGGTATATGAAACTCCGCGCCGAAAGCGCGGGGTTTGCGCCGCGGAGCGAGCGTAACGCATGTCAAGAATACTCCATTCTTGACGTGCAAAAGATATCTCAATGCACCGTCGCTGCCGCTTGCCGAAAAAACCGGGCACTCAGCAGATTCTCAGGGTTTAACACGTCCCGCGATTTTCCCCAGGCGATGCATTCACGCGCCATCAGCAGGCAGTCGGTAAAATTCGCTTTTATCTGCTCAAAATCATGCAGCACGCAAATAACGGTACGTTGTTCCTTGTGCCAGCGCCGGATGACGTTCAGCAGCGCTTCCGTGGTCGTGGCGTCTATGGAGGTAAACGGTTCATCGAGCAATATCAGCTTTGCATCCTGCACGATGACGCGGGCGAACAGCGCGCGCTGGAACTGGCCTGCGGAAAGGCTGTCCAGTGTCCTGTCGTCAAAGCCGCTAAGCCCGACAATACGGAGCGCATCCTTACATTGTTCCTTCTGGTGAACGGTAATTCTCTGGAACCCATTGCTCTTGTGCCAGAACCCTGAAGACACCATCTGCAATACGCTGATGGGGAAATCCACCTGTAAGTCTGCGGCCTGCGGCAGATAGGCCATCATCTTGCGTGTCAGGCCGCAGAATTCTATCGCGCCTTCAAACACCGGCAGGATTCCGGCAATGGCTTTGAGCAAGGTGCTTTTACCTGCTCCGTTGGGGCCGGTAATCGCGGTCAGCCCCCCTTCGGTAAACTCGCCTTTGATATGGTGCACCGCCGGGCGGCGATCATAAGCAACGGTGAGATCATGCAGTTTTATGGCAGGCGTCATGTGGCTACTGCCCAGTAAGAGACAAGCCACAGAACCAGAATCAGCGCGGTGGCGGTAGCAGTACGCTGCAATGCGCTCCAGTAATACATCAGCAGGCGCCTTTCTGTTCGCTGCAGCTTTTACAAAGTCCCATGACTTCCACGACTTCGTTTTCTATCCGGAAACCTTTATTGGTTTTGGCGTCATGCAATGTGTTATAGAGTGCTTTGTTGGGAATCTCGTCTACGTTGTCGCAATCATTACAGATCGCAAAAATGATGGATTCATGTTCATGCGGCTTCTCATGGTTGCACAGCACATACGCGTGTTTGGAAGCAATCCGGTGTGCAATTCCCAGTTTAATCAGCTTGTCCAATGCGCGGTAGATGGTGGGCGGGCCGTTAAAGCCCTTTACCTTGACGCGCTCCAGTATCTCATACGCCCCAAGCGGCCTGCCGCTTTGGGTAAGCACATCGCATACAGCCTTGTTAGGCCCCTTCATGAGGGTATGCTTGGCCATAGAACCCTATTGTTATATTATAATATACCCATCGCGTATCAAGAGTTATGATATGAGTCAAGGGATAAGATGGGTATATTCGTTCATTGAAGCCGTTTTCCGCTTTGCAGAAAACGGCGGAAATGCTGACGCGTTGCTTGCGAAGCGCGGGCAACGCTTGCATAAGGAATATACTGCTGGCATGCCAGCAGTATATAGGCTATTCTATACGACCGATTTGTTACTGTAAAGGGTTTCATTAGAAGGATTATCGGCAAATGTAACGGCCATTGCAAAGCTTCTGTCCTCCAGATAGATGGCATCCGAAGCGAGAGTATCCGACCATGTAATGGATTCAACATTACCGGCGCTTTTTAGGTCATGGATAACCGGCTCGATGAGTTTCCAGTCCCCACCGGAGAGTTTTACCTCTTTAATCGGGAACTTAATGGAAACCTGGCGTTCGGATTTGCACTTGCGGATAGCCTCCAGGATGCTTACACAGGCAATCCCGCTTGCTTCCGCTTGGTTATCAATAGGATAATCCGCTGATTTTGGCCAATTGCCACGCGCATGTACGGAGGTGTCTGCATCCACGATATGGCTATAAAGCTCCTCCGTAATATGAGGTATAAAAGGGGCGAACAGCCGCAAAATAGCATGCAGGCAATAGTAAAGCGTCACACGGGCGGAAGTAATACTTGCAACTTGCAACCTGCAACCTGCAACTTCCTCTCCATATGCCCTGGTTTTGACCAGCTCCAGATAATTATCGCAGAAATCTTTCCAGAAAAACTCTTCGATCGCTACCCGCGCATCGCAATATTCAAATTTCTCAAACTCATGCGTGGCTTTTTCGATGGTTTTCTGCAGGCGCGTCAAAATCCATTTATCAAGCGTTTCCGTGATTCTTTTTTCTGAAACCGGCGTATGGGAGGGGATTGCCAGTGTTTCAAGGTGGAGGGAGGCAAAGTTTATGGCATTCCACAATTTGTTAATCAGCTTTTTGCCGATTTTAAGTAACTCTTCGGAGAAGGCCGTATCCGCGCCCAGACGTGAGGTAGACGCCCAGTAACGCACTGCATCGGCGCTTTTTTCCAGAATCAAATCCACGGGAGTAATGATATTGCCCTTGGATTTACTCATCTTGCTTTTATCGGACGCAAGGCACCAGCCGGAAATCATCAAATTCTTCCAGGGAATATCATCTGAATGCAGATGCGCCTTCACAATTGTATAAAACGCCCAGGTGCGGATGATTTCATGCGCCTGCGGACGGAGATCGGCAGGGAAGAGCTTGGTAAAACGGGTTTCAGGTGTCAGGTGTCGGGTGTCGGTATGCTTGTCGGAGCGGATCCCGATACTTCCGGCATTAATCTGCGGGCTGATGGAGGAGGTGGCCCAGGTATCCATGACATCCGTACTTGCAACAACTTCCTCACGCGTATAGCCATGGGGCAGATCCGTTAATGGATCCACAGGCAATTGCTGGGAGGAAGCAAAAATTGGCCTGCCTTCTTCGCCTGCGCGCTTGGAGTACCAGACCGGGAAGGGGACACCGAAGAAGCGCTGGCGGGAAATACACCAATCCTCTTTTAAGCCATCAATCCACTGGTTGAGGCGAATATGCATGTACTCCGGATACCATTTGCATTCCTTGCCCTTTTCAAGCAGCGCCTCTTTTTTATCGGTAATTCTGATGAACCATTGAGGGGTAGGAATTATTTCAATTGGTGTACCGGAACGTTCAGCGCATTTCACAGTATGGGTAATAAGGGTTTGATGACACAGTTTGCCTTCCGTTTGCAGCATCTTAACTATTTTTTCATTGGCTTGCTTAATTTTCAATCCATTGATTTGATTAAAAACATCCCAAGCTTTTTTAACAGACAAACAGTTATTTTTGTCAATTGTGGCCCTGCTGAATTGATATTGTGCTAGAGCATAATTTGCTCCACCAAATACGATGCAGTCTTCTGCCAGAGCATCGTAAAGTCTATCAGCCTCAAATAAGGCTTCTTCCCTTGGCTCTAAAACATCTACTTTGGATTCATCAGGGAAAGTAGGGAAGGATATGTCAATTCTTCCAAGTTCATTGACTATCTGTCTCAAAGGCAGCCCATGCTTCCGCCACCATTCCTTATCCGTATCATCCCCAAACGTACAGCACATCACAAGGCCAGTACCTTTTTCACGCTCGACCAGTTCATCGGCAATCATAGGCACGTTAACGCCGAACAAAGGAGTAACAGCGTATTTGTCTCTATACTTTGCAGCGTTGGGATCTTCAGGGTGATACATGACCGCGACACATGCTCCGAGCAGTTCGGGGCGGGTGGTGGCGATAATGAGTGGTGTCCCGTCTTCCAGCGTGAATTCAATCTCATTCATCACACCGGGCATTTCCTTGTTTTCGATTTCAGCCTGCGCAATGGCGGTCTGGTCTACCCAGTCCCAGTAGGTGGGGCGAAAATCGCGGTAGGCATCGCCTTTTTCCAGCAAATCGAGGAACGATTCCTGGGATAAGCGTCGTACATCGTCACTGATTGTCTGGTATTCCTGTTTCCAGTCCACGCTTAAGGCCACGCTTTTGAACAGCCTGCGGAATTCTTCTTCCGCGCCTTTGACCACTTCGCGGCAAAGCACAACGAAATCGGCACGGGGCATATCCCGGCCGCGCACTTTCTTTTCCTTTTCCACCAGCCGTTCCGTCGGCAGGCCGTTATCGTCAAATCCCATCGGGTAGAACACCGTCTTGCCACGCATGCGCTGGTAGCGGGCGACGAAATCAGCCTGCGTATAGCTGAAGATATGCCCCATATGCAGGATGCCGGAGACGGTAGGCGGCGGCGTGTCTATGACAAAGGTATTCTCGCGCGGCTGGCTTTCATCCCATGCATGGACGCCTATCTCCTCCCACCGCTTCTGCAAACGTGGCTCGGCTTCTTTATGATCGTAATGCTTGGGTAACTTCTTCATGCTATTTTATCGCCGGTTTCCATCGCTTCGCGCACCAGAAGCTCAAGCGTAGGCACTGGCTTTGCTGTGACCGCAATCTGGTAAGAGAAAAGAGATTTGCTGAGTGTAATCAGCCAGCAGTTCAGGGTAAGCAGCAGGCGCGAAAAGCAGTTATCGCCAAAAGCCAATGGAAACGGGGCAGGGACTCCTTCGATGCTTGTTATGGTAAAGCCTGCATTTTTAAGGATGCGGCGCAGTGAGTCGAAAGTAAACAGGCGGGTATGGGTTTTGTCAAGGATGCCGCGCTTGCCGTAGTTGAATTGGCCAAAAAGCAGCATTAAGCGCTGGACAAAGAATGCGATATTCGGCGTGGTGATGATGAGACTCGGGTCCATTGCTACACACCAGCGGTGGAGATCGGCAAGAAAATTTTCCGGGTTCTGCAGATGCTCAATCACGTCAAGCAACATAATTACATCGAAATGCTGCTTATCCAGAGGACTGAAATCGGGGTTATTGAGGTCGGTGGCAAACGCATAATCGTAATGGGTGCGTATCGCATCATTCACCCGCCAGTCGCAGCCGGTGACTACGCTGCCGCGCTTGCGCAATTTTGAGGAAACATACCCCTCGCCGCAGCCTATATCCAGCACGGCCTCGCCCTGTTTTACCTGCTTCATTGCAAAACTATGGCTGCTGGTAAAATGGCTCTTATCCGGGTAAAACATCGCCTGTTCATAGTCAAATTTCGGATCGTAGATGATTCCAAAGCGCTGAATCCGTGATTTTAGGGTAGACGCCATCACATCGAACGCATAGCGCATTCCGTTTACATGGCAGACTTCATCGCCATAATGGGTGGGAATGGGGATTTCCTTAATCCGCATCTGATTATCCACGAACTGGATGATGATATCCGTATCGAAATGGAATACGTTGGAGTTATATTGAAATGGTATTTTCTGCAACGCATGGATGCTATAAGCGCGGAATCCGGTATGGAACTCGCTTAAACGGCTGCCTATCATCCAGTTCTGCAGTGTGGTAAGCAGGATATTGCCCGCGAATTTATAAAACGGCATCCCGCCTTTGAGCGCATCCTGCTTTTTAATCATGCGCGAACCGAAAACCGCATCGGCGTTTTGATTGATAATGGGCGAGATCATATCCGGAATGAATTCCGGCGGATACTGGCCGTCACCATGCACCATCACTACCACGTCATAGTGGTTTTCTATGGCATAGGTATAGCCGACCTTCTGGTTGCCGCCGTAACCCTGGTTTATCGCGTTGCGCAGCAGGCGGATAGGACGGCCGGGATTATGGTTTATATATTCGCGCACAACCTGACTGGTGCGGTCCTGCGAGCAGTCATCGATTACCACCACATCGGTACGGTACCAGGGGTTATTCCACAGCGACTCCGGCACGCGATCCAATACCCCGGCGATATGCCGCTCGGCATTGTATGCGATAATCATGACCAGCGCTTTTTTCATGGAATATTCATTTTCCCCGGCTATCATCCTGCCCATGCAGGAACCGCACGATCATTATTCTAAACCCTTGGTAATGTCCAAAACTTTTATCTGTATCTGGCTTGCAGTGCTTTTTGTGACGGCAGCTTTTATCCGTGTCCATGGCGTGGACAGGTTCCATCCCCACGTGGACGAATTGATGCATATCGATATTGCAAAAGGCGCAACGTTGGAAGAAGTGCTGCATTTTTCCCTTTTTGAAACCCACCCGCCGCTGGGGCATCTCGTGCGCCATTACTGGGAGCAGATTTCGGATACGGTCTGGTTTGAGCGTTGTTTGTCGCTGGTTTTTGGTCTTGGGCTCATACCGCTTTATTATGCCATCGGCAACAGGCTGCATGGCAGGTTGGCAGGGCTATGTGCGGCTACGTTAATTACGTTCAGCAATGGCTGCATTATCCAATCCTATATTGTGCGCAATTATACGATCTTTACCTTTTTCCTCTCTTTGAGCGTATATATGTACCTGCTATGGCGGGAGGATCGTCAAAAGATATTTCCCCTTATCGGTTACTTCATATGCGCTCTACTCGCCGTATTGATCCACTTCTCCGCCTTATTCGCCCTATGCATGATAACATTTTACGGCCTGTGGGAGAAACCCGGTGGCAGAATCCGCTGGGCTATCGCCAACCTGCTACTTGCGGCGTTGTCTCTATGGACCATCCAGCTATGGCATAATACCCTAAACTCTGTACAGGAAACTGCGGCAGGAGCTATGGCAAGCTATAGCTTCAAGGATTCGCTCCTGCTCATACCGTTATATCTCGTCCACGTATTCAATTACCTGTTCCCAAGCGAAAGCTTTATTTTTGTGCTGGCCTTCCTTGCGCCAATGGCAATGGCAAAAAAGGATAAAGCATTAAATGCCTGGCTGATGTTATCAGGCCTATCCCTGCTGCTTGGGGTAGTATTGTTTATCACCGGCATCTATCCGTTTGTAGGTGACAGGCATGGGCTATGGCTATTGCCTTTTTTTATTATCTCCATGGGCTGGCTTATAGCGGATGCATTTTTGTTTCTTACAAAATCATTTTATCTATCTGCCGGACTTGCTTTTTCCTGCGGGTTACTGTTTTACACCGCACAGGATCGTTTCGTCGATTCGACCGAGTATGCCATGACAGAAAAGGAGTGGCAGCAGGTTTCCGGCTATCTTCAGTCTGTAGATCCACGTTCCCTGCTGGTATCGGGAAAAACGGATGCCATCATGCTGGCTCCACCGCAAGTCAATATGTATCACTATCTTGGCAATAATCCTGCCTCTATCTCTCCTATTGCTGCTTTCATACCTTACTATGGCACGCACCTGCTTTTTAATAACCGTAACACGATGCGTATATATAAAAACGCCACCTTGACACAAATGATAGAAGATGCCTCTTCTAAAGGTATGCTTAAGGAATATGATACGCTGATATTCATAGATAGCTATGCGGCTTCCCAGCCGGTAACGGATTTAATGCAGTGCAAGGCGCTGGATAAAACAGTCGTATCTTTTTCTGCATCAATGTTTTTTATCGCGGTGAAGAAACAGGACTTTATGGAACAAGTTATCTCTCCTGCAGGAAAAGCGCATAGTTGCTTGTTTTATGATCATTCCAAATAATTTTTATACATCTATAGCGCCGTCATGCCGCGGCGAAGACCGCGGCATCTCGTAAAAATAACAAGAGATCCCGCGCTTTCGCGCGGGATGACGAAATCATCCGGAAGGATAAATTATTACACTTTTCGTTCACCAAACAATGCCGTGCCGATGCGGATATGGGTTGCGCCGAATCGGATAGCGGTTTCGTAATCGTTGCTCATCCCCATGCTTAAGTAAGGCGTCTTTGCTCCTTCAGCCATTGTACGCAGCAAGGCAAAATGCGGTGCAGGAAGGGCATCTGCAGGGGGAACGCACATAAGGCCTTCCACAGGGAACCCATGATGCCGGACATACTCCAGAAGCGATGGAAAGTTCCGGGGCATGACGCCACCTTTTTGCGGTTCTTCACCGGTATTGACCTGCACCAGAAAACGTTTGCAGCGTACGCCGGACGTCTTATTTTTCTTTATAATGGCATCTGCCAGCGATTCGCGATCCACGGTATGAATGACGTCAAATAAGGCAAGCGCCTCACGCACCTTATTGGTTTGCAGTGAACCGATAAGGTGCAATTCCACATCCGGATATAACTTGCGAATGGCAGGCCATTTCGCGGCGGCCTCCTGCACCTGGTTTTCACCAAACACTTTCTGCCCGACCTCAATCAAAGCAATGATTGCTTCAACAGGATGCGTTTTGCTGACGGCAACTAACGTTATTTCTTTCGCGGCAAGCGGCGACTTATCCTGCCATTTTTTTATATTCTGCCGTATTTCATGCAGCCGCTCTGCGCTACGCATGGAGGCTGAATTCCCGGTCATGCTGCAGTGAGGGAACCATGCTCCGGGCTTCGCTGATTTTATCGGTATTTATGGTGGCAAACGTCACGCCGGGCTTATCTTCACTGGCTTCGGCAATGATTTCACCCCACGGGGCAACTACCAGTGAGTGGCCATAGGTACGCCGGTTGCCCGGATGCAAGCCGCATTGCGCGGGAGCAAGCACATAACAGAAATTTTCGATGGCGCGGGCGCGCAGCAACGTATGCCAGTGCGCCGAGCCGGTGGTATAGGTAAAGGCTGCAGGAATGGAGAGTAAATCCGCCCCGTTATGGGCAAGCGTCCGGTAAAGGTGTGGGAAGCGTAAATCATAGCATACGCTCATGCCGAGCTTGCCCCACGGAGTGGAAGCTAACACCGCCTGCCTGCCGGCGGCAATGCGCGCTGATTCGTTATAGGCTTCGCCATTCTTCAGGGTTACATCAAAGAGATGAATCTTATCATATTGCGACGTGATATTGCCGTCCGCATCAATCAGCAAGGAGCGGTTATAGGATTTCCCCGGCAAATCCGCGATAGGCACCTGAACCGATCCGATAAGAATCCATACTTTCAATTCCTCTGCGAGCCTGCGGCAGTGATTGATGCCTTCCGTTTGATCCGGCTGCTGTCCTTTTCCCTGCTCCTGCATAAAAAACGTATTTTCCGGCAGGCAAATCAGTTGCGCGCCTCCGGCTGCCGATTCTTGCACATAGTTTTCCGCCGCTTCAATATTCGCTTTTATATTGTCCTGACTGTTCAGTTGAATAAGACTTGTAACAAAGTTAACCATAATGGAAATTACCTGGCCTGTTCGACCTGAGATTTTTCCAGACCATCCTCTGATGCTTCAATGCGTTGCATGGTAGCATCATATCCTGCTTTTGTGCTGGCGATATGGGCGGCATCGCAAGGAATGGAGCTGTACATTTCCTTATACGAGCCGCTCGCGGCAATATGAATATTACTCTCCACGCCGCTGTCCGCGTTAGAGGCCCCGAGTTCTTTCCTGAGCGAAGTATTAATAATCTCCAGATCTTGCTGCCCCACCTTGCCGCATTTCTGCAGGTAATAATAAGTGATAAGCCAGGTTTCATACCGTTGCTTGAGCAGGTCGATATAGGCCTGCTGCCTGCCGTCCCTTTCATTAAACTCGGTAATGTCAGAGAAGGGAATTTTTGAATTCTGCGGCACCTTGAATTTCGGCGCAGCCAGTGCGGTAGTGACTACCTTATCCGGCGCTGCAACAGATGCTTTTTCCTGCACGGGCCTTTCCTGGGCTTCATCGCCAGGCCTGCGTGTTTCATACTTGATATCATCAGCAAGCATGATTACCAGAAGCATGGAAACCAGTCCATATATCTGCATATTGCGCTTATGCAACATGTGCAGGAGCCTGGCCGCCACCGAATCATGATATTTTCCCACCCTCAGATTATCACGATACAGCTCAATCGCCAGCAGCAGCCATACCACAACAATGATAAGCCATTTCAACGATATGAAAACGGTTTCGGTAGGAAACGGGTGCATATATGCACATAGTACGAAGATACCTATCGTGTATCAAGCTTTAAGTGTGTGACGGCAGAAACTTCCAGCATATAATAATCATTGACAAATATTCCATTGTACATATTTTGCGTTTGCGTCTTTTAGGGTATCCCCGGATAGACAGAAAAGCCACTGACGGAAGGCTTTTGTCGATAACAGGTTAACAGATTGTGTTCAGTACAACCTGTTGATTGAGGAATATATTGATCTGGTAGCTCAGTCGGTAGAGCACCTGACTTTTAATCAGGTTGTCGCGGGTTCGATTCCCGCCCAGATCACCATATATTCCAATAGGATACTTTCATAAAATTCTGTGATTGTGCGTTTATGGGGATTGTATTACCCTGCGCGGTATGAATGTCCCCACCAAAGCGGAGATTAAGGAATCGTTGCTGCGTTCCAGCTACCCGTTGGAGGGCAGGCTGGAGAAACTGCTTTCCGCCAGGGATTTTTATGTCGTGCCGCATGAGGTATACCGCGATCTGCACTCAGGCAAGCCTACGGAACTTAAGCTCTATGCCATCAGCGCAAGCAAAGTGGGGAAGGGCAGAAATTATATTTTTCCAGTGATGCTCATTGAGTGCATCAACAACTCCGTACCAATTGCCTTTTTTGTAAAAGAACAAGACACGACTACACGGCTGCTGGATCGCGGTGCAATCAAGCTTGCCGGGTTACCAATGGTGGTAAGCGGCGTAAAGGGAGGATCTGTATCACTCCCTGAACATCTGAAAATGGAGGAATACCATCACTATTGGAAGGGCCGGGTAGCGACTCAGTTTTGTTCATTCATGCGCAGGAAGGACTTCAGTAAGTCGGATGCTTGGACAGCTTTTCACAAAGATCCCCATTTTGACAGTTTTCGTAGATTGATTGATGCCGCAGAATGCCAGATTGATGCACTCTTGAGTAACATGGTGGCGCTAAAATTCAAGAAGACCAGAAAGGGAAGAGTGGAAACACTGGGAGTGGAATTTTACTATCCCGTACTGGTAGTACAGGGCGAGTTACTGGAGGTGCATTCTGAAAAAGATACAGTAAGCGTTAAACCGGTGAAGCATATCCAGTTCCAATATCGTCCCATGCAAAAACCGATCATACGCGGCGAGGCGGATAGGACTTCGGCGGATACGAACCTGTACCGCATTGATGTAATGACAGAAGCGTTCTTTTCCCAATATATCACGATGGTAAAGCGTGAAATGGGCACAACTGCACGCCGTCTGGCGAAGGATAAGGAAATGTTAAAGAAATCGCTTGCGGAATTGCCGGGGCTGATAAGTGAAGCCCTCGGATATGGCAGCAGCCCGCGCGCGGCGTTTACCCTCTCCGGATCTGCAAGAGGTAGATAACTGTAAATGAATATCATCCCGTGCGAAAGCATGGGATCCCGAGCTACTACAACGAGATGCCGCAGTCTTTGCTGCAGCATGACGGTGATTAGGCTATATAAATATTATTCAAAAATACTAAAAACCCTGCTTCCCGCTATCGCTATCTGCTCATCTTCGGGTGATTTTACCCCTGAGACGCCGATACCGCCGACACATTCCCCCTCATAGAAAAGTGCTACGCCGCCCTGCACCGGAACACGTCCTGGAAAGGAAAGCATTGCAGGGCGTTCCTTTACTGTATCTTCCAGTATTTTGGTTGCGGTCTTCGATAGCGCGGCAGTGCGGCCTTTGCCGATAGCGATGTCGATGCTGGGCAGCGAAACACCGTCCATGCGCTCGAAATGCAGCAGGTAACCGCCTTCATCCACGACGGCAATGCTGACTTTCCAGGCATTCTTTTCAGCTTCTACCTTGCATGCAGCGGCAATTTTCTGAGCATCAGAAGCGGTGAGGGAAGGTTTGGTGCGCATAATTCAAGAATCCTTCAGGATACTATTCAGTTGTTAATAAAAAGTGCTTCTCAATTGAAACACATGTTCCGGGTCAACCATGCTCTTAGGGCGCAGCTTATCCACGGAATCAAAATAGCGGGATGAATTAACATGCCCACGTAACTGCGCCGGCAATACCTGAAATTCTTCCCACTCTATGGTATAATCCTGCCGCACAAGTGTTTTACATCCGGCTAAATGCATGCATCCATCCAGCGTCTGGAACATATGCATTTCAAAGGGTGGATAATATATGGCATCTATCGGGTTATTGCTAATTCCCAGATTTAAAAACAAATCATTACGAACGAAAATCGCATTCCAGTCGGTCACGGCTGCCAGCTTATACCCTTTTCTTGTCGCCAGTTCGGTAAGCGAGCGCAAGGAAGCGCCATAATGCATCTGGGCATTGTTTTCCTGCACAAACCGTGTGTCGTTTGCAATAGAGGGATTGAAATCAATCACCACCATTGCAGGGGTATAATATTCCAAGGCGGCAAAAAGATGATAGTCAATGCCCTCAACATCAATATTAAGCAGGTTGAAAGCTTTCGGCACTTTATATTTATGCAGCAATGCGCCCAAGGTCTGCGAAGTTACATAGGTCTGTATGCAATTCACGGCGGGATTATTTTTGTAATTGGCCGTAAGCTGCCTGAATGCCTCTTGCTCACCTTCTATCAGGAGGCCACGCCATCCATGATTACTGATAAGATTCCAACTATTGCTCCATTTTTTACCATCACATGCCCCGATATCCACGCAGAACCCATTTGGCATGGAAAGGGATTTGAATATATGCTCAAGGATGCCGTCTTCGCCGTTCTCTGATGTCACGTTTTTCCGGTGCTTCAGCAGGACATTTTTAGGCACCCGATCGATCGCAAGCTTTCCTGCCTGTTCCTCAAGCGTAGTAGAACGATACGTATGCCGTGGGCGAAATACCCTTAAGCCATCGGGCAATACCTGGATGTCGCGCTGACTGATTTTTATCTGGTCAACGATTCCCTTCTCATTGCGCTGGCACTTCCAGTAATGCTTTCCCTCAGGGTGCAGAAATAATGTCCCGTCATACCCCTGAAAGACTCGCATCTCTTCATGAGGGTAAAAGAATTTTTCCGGATGATTATCGGATATGCCGAATTTTGCATAGTGATCGCTGCGGACAAAGAAGAGGTTCCAGTTAATTTCGCATACCAGCTCATATCCTTTGCGTTTTCCCAACTCATATAGCGCCCGCAGGGAAGAGGGGCGGCTGGCGGGAGATTCTTTGTCAGGGAAATAAGAGATGGTTGGGCTTATCAGGCGATTAAATTCTATGGATACCACGTGCGGACGATAATTCTCAAACGTCTCCCAGATATGATAATCGGGGCCGTCACAATCTATGGAAAGAAACTCGAATTCAGCAGGAATCGGAGTGCGCGCCAGAATAGCATCCAGCCGTTTTTCTCCTTCCCATCCGACCAGATCATTAAAGCACCAGGTAGCAGGAGTTTCTTTGCAGTGAAGTTCAAGTTGCGTAAAAAAGCCCGGATCAGGCTCTATATATACCGCTTTCCAGCCACGGTTCTTTACCAGGTTCCAGCTATTGGAGTCGAGTTTGCCGTCACAGGCGCCGAATTCAACGCACCAGCCGGGACCGGTTATCCCTACAATTTCAAGAATTTTTTCTATAACGCCGTCTTCTCCGCCCTGCGAAGCAACGTTCTTGGCATATCCAGTCAAATAATTATTCTTTTTTATCGCATTCAGCACTTCCTGGCTGGGGCGCACGACATCCATCACATGCCTGCTGGAGGACGAAGGTTTCACTGCCTGACGTAGTCTGCTTTTGAGATTCAGGATCATAAGGGTAACGCAATAACAGGTGAAATACATTATATTGCGTATCAAGAATAAGGTTAAAAGTAAATAGTTGATAGTGCATTTCAGCAGGCTAACGAGAACTTTATTGATAGATAAATTTTACGAGCGTTACGAAGGTTAGCGTTGGGTTTCTTCTATTCCGTTTTCCCGTGTTTGTTTATCTTGGGTAAATTTACCAGGCGTTGGTCTGGCAGCTATCCTTTTCCTTTCAAGAAATTCTTTTAATTGTTCTGCGATTTCTTCATGCAGATGAAAAACTCTTTTATGTCTGCCCAAGTCAAGAAAGGCTCCATAATGGACAGGAAGTGTTAGGCCTTGGATTCCAATCTCTTCATACGTAAAATAGCCATCATTGGAGCGGGTAGAACGTTGCCAGGCTCTGGACAACTTGGAATACAATGCTATAGCTGCCTTTTTATAAGGCTCCCCAAGCAGATTTGCCATTTCCGTGGCATCCAAGAAACCTGGTTTTTTTTCTTCGTGTTTGAATTTTTCTGCAGCATCTTTGTGAATACAAAATACTTCAGGTTCTCCAAAATAGCCCACTTGATCCATATTCAGTGTTATTCCAGCTGCGGTAAATTCCTCTATTTCCTGCCTGTCTGTTGGCGCGTCTTTTAAAGCCTCTATTTTCTCTTTCCATGCTGCTTCGAGTTTCCGGTATAATTCAGAAATTCCTTCGGGGCCGCTATGGCCACGCCCAACTCTGCGTGCCATTTCATAGGGAAGCAGCCATATATTACTATCCCTTTCTGGCTTCTCGAATAGATGACTCAGGCTTTCATGGACACAGAATGTTCCATGTTGACCGAAAAATCCGATTGGCCATACCCCTTCCGGAGTTGCTGAAATAGTTACTCCAAGGGCTTCAAATTCTAGTTTGTCGTTCTGTAAAGCTTGCTTGTACCCTGCTTCTAGCGCGGTATATTTATCAGTTAATGCTTTAGGAGAGGTATGTATAACATTTGTTGCCATATCTACCCTGCCTCGATATTCAGGATGCATCTCTGGATTACCGAACATCGGGGCATATCTTTCCATTAATGCAGAAAAATCCCTCCTGTCCAAATCGTCCGGCAGTATCCTTAACAAGCGGTAATTTGTATCCTGCTGCTTTAAATTCCTGAGCCCCAGCTTCTCCTGCGGCATCCCAAGCCGATCCTAACGCGGCATAAATAGGAGATAATTTACTGGCTGAAACACGGGCTCTTGTAGCCATGTCACCTATGCCAAGCATATATCCAGGACGCTTCTCAAACCCAATATGCCATGTGCTAGCGGTAGAAAGCACACGGGCCATTTCTTCATAGTTTGTAATTACCTTAATGCCTTCTTTTATTTCTATGGTTTCTTGAACTTTATATTCTCCTTTTGCGGGATAAGAGTATTCACGGCTATAAACAGCAGGGATATTTCCCAGTACTTCACCAAAGAAATAGGGATTGCTACCTTCCGGAAACACATTGATTGCAAGCGCGACTTTATTGCGCCTATAAGTATTAAAATAATCTTTTCCTTGTTTACGGGTTATGCGTCCTAACTGTTGCTCTACGACATGCCTGAGTTTTGTAGGTTTAAGAGAGTAGCAGATGGTGGCATTGGGACTGTCAAATCCAATATCCAACACCTGATCATTCCATAGATCTATTTCATTATTATTAAACATACCTATGAGTTCTTGGCGTGTTTTGGGTATCGGTGGGCCATCCGGATCAGGCTGATAGTATGTATCATAGCCGCTTATGCAAGCCGCTCGTTTTTTAATGCCTAATAATTCGGCTTGCTTATTATAATACTCTGCTCCTACCTTTGCTGCTTCTACTCCTTCAGTAAAAAATATAGAAGGATATTCATATAAATTTCCCAATTCTTCATCTGGTTTTGTGAGATGGAATTCCGTTACACCAGCTATAACAGAAGGTATAAGAGAAAATTTTCTGACTATTTCGGGACTGTATTCCGCTTTGCCTTTACTGAGAAATCTTTTTTGGAGATTGGCTTCACCTTCACTACTTAATTCCACTTTGATGGCGCCAGTACGCACACCAGTGCAGAGTTGATCGCGTTCGATAGCGGTTACAAGAGGCAGGTTGTAGATGGGTGATTGATCTTTAAACAAAGCCTCACTTGTGCCCGCATCGGTTGCAGTAAAGCCTGCAACAAGTACGTTATCTAAAAGTTTTTGGATATTCTCTATCGTATCAGGGCCAAGCGCTTTATGAACCTCATCCAGGATAACCAATGGACGATAATATGGATTATTCGGGTCGATAAAGTTTATTCCTTCTGTTTCTATTAACCTGTTGAAAGAGGGATAAGTTGTTATGATATATTGCGGCGGGCTGTCAGTGAGCAAAACTCTTCGTCGTTCTTCCGTGGATTGATCACTGTCCAGTATTGCAACATCTTGTGATGGAATACCAATTTCTTCACAAAATTCTTTTTTTGCCTGTGCATTTAGTAACTTACGGGGGGTCAGAATTAACGTAGGCACATTCATAGCTTTTGCCATTGTACCGAATATACGGGTTTTCCCGGTACCTGTTGCAGATATGACTTCAAAGAAGTTGCCTACTTTAGGGTATGTTCCTTCTTCTTCTCCAGTAAGAGAAAAAGGTATTTGTTCTCCAATTTTGCTATTAAGAAAATTATCTATATGTTCTAGGCTATCTATCTGGTGCCCCCTTAATTCTGAAATTGTTATTCTGCTGAGATAGCGATGCAACCGGCCTGCCATTAATACGATTGGATTGTTTTTAAGATTTTCCTGTTCAAGACGTTCTAATTCAGTATTTGAGATATGTATGGCGGCTGTTAATTCTGCTAAGTCACCCTCGGAAAATTTTTCTTTAGAGGTTCTTAGTACAGTTCTTATGATTTCCAAATCTACTTCAGAACAAGGCTGTTGAGCTGTTATCCAATCTTTTACTATCTCTGCAGAGACAGAAGCATGTTTTGCAAAATTAGTTATCGCTTTTTCACTTTTTGCGTTTGATGAATTAGCCATAATGCAATATTGCAATATGATTGCCCCCCAGAATTCTTTTGGGATATCTGTTTGAATATCGCTCGTCAAAGCCTTGCTAACAGATGCGTAAAGGATTGTTACATCCTCAGATTGTATGCGTTTTATAATGTTTCCATCACTATTATTGGGTGGCATACATGGCTCTACTTTGTCTAAACACCTCCTATAGACTTTATTCTAGTTTTATTAATTTTGGATTAAGTGAATTAAATATGAGGCTATTTTATTAAGAAATAGCAATAATAATATATTTAATATCAGTATATTATAGTTTTTATATCACCCCGGCGCGCAGGCAGTCGTGAACGCTTAAGATACCCACGGGCTTGCCGTTATTGACGACAAACAGGCTGGTGATGGAGCGCGCCTTTACATTGACGTTCATGATGCGCAAGGCCTCTGCAGCGAGGGTTCTGGAAGTAACGGTAATGGGGTTATGCGACATGACGTCGGCGGCGCGCAATTCCAATATTTCCGGCGACATATGGCGACGGAGATCGCCGTCAGTGACAATGCCGATAAGTGTCCCCTCACGATTGATGACCCCGGCGCAGCCGAAGGATTTTTCCGTCATGACAATTAATACTTTTGACATCAGGTCGTCCTGTCCGACCAATGGGGTGTCCTCGCGCGGGTGCATCAGGTTTTCCACCCGCATAAATGCCTTGCCGAGCTTGCCACCCGGATGGAATACGTTGAAATCTTCCGGTGTGAATCCCCGGCTTTCGAGCACTGCAACCGCTAATGCATCGCCTAGCGCCATCATCATGGAGGTGGAAGTGGTCGGAGCGTTTACCGGCGAGGCCTCAGGAATATCGGGCAGTACCAGCGCTTCATCTGCGGCAGTTACCAGCGTGGACGTGGCGCGCCTTACCATGGCAATGAGTGGGATGGAAAAACGCGTTGCGTAGGATATCATATCCCGCAATTCTTCGGTTTCCCCGGAATTGGAGAGCAGCAGTAGGCCGTCCTGTTCGGTGATCATACCCAGATCGCCATGGCTTGCTTCACCCGGATGAACAAAATAGGCCGGGGTACCGGTGGAAGCAAAAGTAGCGGCAATTTTACGCGCCACATGGCCGCTTTTGCCCATGCCGCTTACAATCAGCCTGCCTTTGAGGTTAAGGATACATTCCACTACTGCGTCGAAAGTAGCGCCAAGCACTTTGCTCAAGGCCCGCATTCCTTCTATTTCGCATTCAATAACGCGTTTGCCGATATCGCTTGCCGACATATTCCGAACTATTGCCAGTGATTTCATAGGAGCAGCAAATTATGCTAATATTTCCGATTCTACAAGTTACTTATACGTAATCTATCCGTGTTTCAAATCTACCAATGTTTTACTGGCCCGACATCAATATGCACGAAGCCGGACGCCGGGTAATATCCTACGCCGCCCTGCCGCATCGCCATAGCTGTATGGCGCAGGCTGGAAAGTCCCCTGTCGTTCAAGCGCACATCAATCGCCTTGCCATACATATGCAGGCTGTTGGGATTCACTCCCTTGGAATGTTCGTATAGCATCTCATTCGTCCGGGGGGAGCGGTATCCGGAGATAACCTCGTAAGGCTTGTGTGAGCCAAGAAGCCTGTGCATATGAGAGATAACATCCAGCAGGCGGGGCTCTATATCATACATATCGTTTGTACGGTAGTCGCGCAAAATATAGGCGATGTCTTTTATTGCCTCTGTGTTATAACTGCCTTTTTCCCAGTAAACGGTTTTAATGGATTCGCCTGTATGGATATTATGAAGGTGCAGGGAACGTATTGCTTCCACAGATCTATAGTTTTGCCGGGGATAGGCAAAAGCAGGCGCGGCTGTGGAGGCAATCAATGCCACTCCAGCTTTGATAATGGTACGCCGGGTTACAGGATCACTAGGATGCATGTTGTTTTATTAGCGCAATGGTTTATTTTTATCAATATTTTTGTTAAAGAGTGATATGGACATAAAAAAAGAGCCCAGCGAACGTATCGCCAAAATTATCGCCCGCTCGGGTGTCTGTTCAAGGCGGGAAGCCGAAAAAATCATTTTATCTGGAGAGGTTACGGTAAATGGCAGGCGCATTACCAGCCCTGCGCTCAATGTTGCACCAGACGCAGATATTCAGATTCGTGGTAAAACGATACCCCGAATGGAAGAAAGAAGGTTATGGCTATATTACAAGCCTGTAGGTCTTGTCACTACGCACAAGGATGAGCAGGGGCGGCCTACGGTGTTTGATGCACTGCCTGCCCATTTGCTGCGCCTTATTTCGGTGGGGCGGCTGGATCTTAATACTGAAGGCCTTTTGCTGCTGACTAACGATGGAAAACTTTCGCGGTATCTGGAGTTACCTTCCACGGAGTTGCGAAGATGTTATCGCGCACGTATTTATGGGCTGGAGTCACCTGCATTATTAGAAAAGCTTGCGCGGGGCGTTACTGTGGATGGAGTGCAATATGGAAGTGTCAAAGTAAGCCTAGAAAAAGGAGGTGACTCCAGCCGTAATATCTGGGCTATGGTAACGCTTACGGAAGGAAAGAACCGTGAAATCCGCAAGGTGTTTGAACATATCGGCTGCAAGGTAAGCCGTCTTATACGGATTTCCTATGGTCCATTTCAGCTTGGCAAAATGGTGCCGGGGGAAATTAAAGAAGTGCCGCGTAGTCTGCTGCTGGAACAGATAGGGAAAAAGCTGGACTATAGTCATTCCAAGTAATAATTATACACTCGTCATCCCGTGCGAAAGCACGGGATCTCACGCTATTCCCATGAGATACCGCGGTCTTCGCCGCGGTATGACGGGATAGTAGTTATTTGGAATGGCTATAAATCTTAATTGCTTTGACTTTTTTCATAAATTCCGTAATTTGCACTGGATCTTTTACCCCCGGCGCGGATTCCAGGCTGGAAGAAATGTCAACCATCGTTGCGCTGCTTATGCGCAGTGCCTCCTCTAGATTAGCGATGTTTATGCCGCCGGAGAGAAACCAGGGCTTTGTGAATGTTTTTTCGGTGAGCATCCGCCAGTCAAAGGTAAGCCCGGTTCCGCCATGCAATCCTTTTGGCGACTTTGCGTCGAACAACAGCATGTCCGAGATCCCTTCCAACAGGGAGACAGCCTCTATATCTGCAGGAGTGCTGATATTAAAGGCCTTGATAATCGGGATACCGAATTTTTGCCTGATTTCCTTTATCCTTTCCGGTGTTTCATATCCGTGCAACTGGATATAGTCGGGGCGAAATTTGCTGAATATCTCCGAGAGAAAATCATCACCCGCATCAACGGTCACGGCAACGGTTCTGCCGCTGGCATATGCTTTCAGTTTTTCGGCATTTTCTGACGTTATATTGCGTGGGGAGGGAGGAAAAAAGACGAATCCGAAATAATCCGCACCCTTTGCAGCCTGCACGGCTTCAACCGTTTTCAGACCGCAGATTTTGACAAGGGGAGACAAAATACTAAGCCGCCTTTTTCCGGTTTTCCTTAAACACTTCCACGCATTCGGCCATAGTCTTGGAGGCGCGGCTGATGGGATCGGTCATATGGAAATTATCCACTGGATATACTAACGGCGTAGAAGTTATTTTTGCATCTGCCTTACCTTTCCCTGCCTGCCAAGTTGCGGGCATTGTCTTTGGGATCGCTGCACGCAACTGCGCGAGTGTATCGTAAGGCAACGTCTTGCCGACCGCTTCCGACAGGGAACGGATTATTTTCCAGTCCTCTTTGGCTTCACCTGGGGCAAAGACTGCCTGGACAGCACGTTGCGCAACCCCTTCCGTATTGACATAGGTAGCATTTTTTTCCGTATAGGCAGCGCCGGGCAGGATGACATCGGCACGGTGCGCACCTTTATCGCCGTGGTGTCCCTGATAAATCACAAATGCCTTGCCCAGAGCATTCATATCGATTTCATCGGCTCCCAAAAGATACACTACCTCCATCTCTCCCTTGTGTGCCGCTTCTAGGATGCTGCGCACGGTCTTGCCACCTTTTTGCGGAACAAAGCCAATATCCAACCCGCCAACGCGCGCGGCTGCTGTATGCAACACATTAAAGCCGTTCCAGCCTTCTTTTACCAGCCCGTAATTATCGGCAATATAACGTGCAACCTGCAAGATTTCCATGCCGTCAGGACGCGCCAGCGCACCTTGTCCGACGATTACCATCGGGCGTTCTGCCTTACGCAATGCTTCCGCCAGCGCATGCTTGCCGGAGGCAATGTCATTTAAGAGATGTGGGTTATTGCCCAGCCATTCGGTCTTGTAGGTCAAATCGGTCTTTTCTCCGATAGCGTAAACCTTGAGCTTTCCCTGCAGCCAGGTTTTGCGGATACGAGCATTGATAATCGTAGCTTCATGGCGTGGATTGGTTCCTGCCAGCACGATTAGATCCGCCTGTTCAATAGCGGCGATGCCGGTATTGAAGAGATAGGCGGCGCGATCGCCGGCATCCAGTTTTGCGTTGTCCTGGCGGCAATCCAGATTTGCCACGCCGAGGGAAGTAAGCAGCGCTTTAAGCGCGAACATACTCTCCACACATGCCATGTCCCCGGCAATTGCGGCTATTCTTTCAGCCGTGGTGGATTTCAGCTTCGCCGCAACTGCAGACAACGCCTCCGGCCAGCTTGCTTCCTCCAGTTTGCCGTTGCGGCGTATATAAGGCCTGTCGAGCCGCTGGGTGCGCAGGCCGTCGCAGGCATGGCGGGTTTTATCGGAAATCCATTCCTCGTTAATATCCTCATTGAGGCGGGGTAATACCCGCAACACAGTATTCTGGCGCGAATCCACGCGGATATTACTACCGACGGCGTCCATGACATCAATGGACTCGGTTTTCTTTAACTCCCACGGACGCGCCGTAAACGCATACGGGCGTGAAGTAAGCGCGCCGACAGGACAGATATCCACCAGATTACCAGAGAGTTCAGAAGTGAGCGCTTTTTCCACATATGTGCCGACTTCCATATGCTCGCCGCGCCCGGTAGCTCCCAGTTCGGCCACTCCCGCGACATCGGAAGAAAAACGGATGCAGCGCGTGCAGTGGATGCAGCGCGTCATCTGTGTCTTGATAAGCGGGCCCATGTATTTATCCTGCACGGAGCGCTTGTTCTCCTCAAAACGGCTGGTGCCACGGCCATAATAAAGCGCTTGATCCTGCAAGTCGCACTCGCCCCCCTGATCGCAAATCGGGCAATCCAGCGGATGGTTTATGAGTAGGAATTCCATAACCCCTTCGCGCGCCTTCTTAACCATTGGCGTATTGGTTTTCACCATCATGCCTTCCGCGACCGGAAGCGCACAGGAAGCCTGGGGTTTCGGCGGGCCAGGGGATACTTCCACGAGGCACATGCGGCAATTTCCGGCGATCTTCAACCGCTCATGATAGCAGAAACGCGGGATCTCGACGCCTGCGGCTTCACACGCCTGGATGACGCTTGCGCCCGCCGGGACTTCAATTTCTTTTCCGTCAATCGTCAGTTTGGTCATATGCCTTTTATCCAGCTTTTGTGATTATCTTTATACTCTGAGCCATGCGATCATCTTATCCACGACGCTCAATATCTTCTTTATATCTTTCGGCTCCGAAAGTGTGTGGCTGCCATTTTCTATGAGGATAGTCTTTACATCCTCGGAAACAAGTTTTTCATTCAGCAACAATGAGGTCTCCCAGGGAATATCCTCATCCTTTGTTCCGTGCAGCAATCGTACCGGGCAATTAATCGGTATCTTATCTTCTTCCAGCAGGAGGTGATGCCGTGCCTCTTCAATAAATTTCCGAGTAATAGGATAGTGATCGCCTTCGTCGGAGGCAACCATCGTTTTTCCCTTGCTTTCCAATTCGCGCAGCTGTTTTTTATTTAATTTGGCTAGCAAATGGTTTTCAGTAAAATCCGGCGCGGACGCAATCCCGATAATACCGGCAACGCGGCGCGGTTTCTGCATAGCCAGCAGGAGCGCCAACCATGCGCCCATGGAGGATCCAACCAGAATCTGGCGACCCTCAGTAAGCTTGGTCAGCACGCTTAACGCGTTATCCTTCCATTTGCCAATCGTGCAATCCTCAAATTTGCCCGACGAGCTACCATGCCCTTCATAGTCGAAGCATATGAATGCGCGTTCTTGTTTTTTGCAGAAGTTTTCCAGTGCATGGGCTTTTACACCGTTCATGTCGGAACGAAACCCGCCGAGAAAAATAATGCCAGGCGATATTCCGTCCATTTTGCGATAAGCCAGCTTGCCGCCGTTTTTAAGCTTCAGGTATGAAATCATGGTTACACCCGGATTAAGATAATTATATCGTTGAAACGACATTATAATTATATTTACAGCTTTTCAATTAAGAATTTACGTTTCTCGCGTTGCAGCCTTTTTTTACAGACATCCTCTAATGAAATGGCGTTGAAGTAATGATAAATATGCTCACTCAGGCCCTCCCATAAATCATGGGTGATGCATTGTTCCCGGCTGGCCATACAGCCGGTTTTGGATTGCAACTCGCACTGCGTCATCTTCATCTCTTCTTCCGCGGCGGCAACAATATCGTAAATCGGGATTGCTTTCGCATCAGACACCAACAGATAGCCACCGCCCGGCCCTTTGACGGATTTTATCAGCCCGCGCTGGCGGAGGCGTGAAAATATCTGCTCCAGATAGGCTAACGGCATTTCCTGACGGGTGGCGATTTCGGCAAGCTTTACCGGCTTTTCTCCGGAGTGGTTCGCCAGATCCACCATTGCCATTACTGCATAACGCGCTTTTGTTCCCAGAATCATATGACTTATAATAAATAAATTGCATGGATACGCGGAGGAGTTTTATACGACGACCTCACGGGGGAGATTTTACGAAGTAAAATCGGGGGCAGCATACCCCCAATATAATCATTTTCCCTCCCAGCGTTTCGCCGTTTGCATGGAATCCTGATTCTGCGCTTCCAGCTCATCGAGGCGCTTCTGCATAGCATTCATTTGTTTGATCAGTTGATCGACCGTTTTTACCATTGGGTCCTCTTCTTCCTGCGTGGCGTACGGATCGAAATGCTGTACTGCCGGAACCACCTTGGGTTGCACCTGATGCGCCGGAACCCCTACCATGGTGACGCCGGGCGGCACGTCCTTCACCACTACGGCATTGGAGCCTATCCTTGCGCCGTCGCCGACATGAATTGGGCCGAGCAGTTGCGCGCCCGCGCCGATAATAACGTTATTGCCAATCTGGGGATGGCGTATCCCTTTTTCAAAGGATGTGCCGCCTAAAGTGACATCATGGTATAAGGTGACATCGTCCCCTATGGTGGCGGTTTCCCCAATGACCACGCCCATGCCGTGATCGATGAAAAAGTGCTGCCCGATCTTGGCTCCCGGATGTATCTCAATGCCGGTAATGAAACGTCCTGCGGCGGAGACGATACGGGCGGCCAGCCTGAAGTTATGCCGCCAGAGCTTGTGAGACAGGCGGTGGAAGAGCAGGGCATGAAAGCCGGGGTAACACAGGCATACTTCAAGGCGTGAGCGCGCGGCAGGATCGCGAGCGAATACGGCGTCAATTTCCTGCAGAATACGCTTAAACATTGCAATTACGTAATCATTATACTAATAAATATGGCAATCTTATATAAGCCGTATTAATAATTCAACCTTTAACCCCATATTCCTTGTATTCAAACCATGCCAGAAATCTTTTTCAGCGGCCCGGAAGGGCGTATCGAGGGACGTTATCATCACAATGAAATCAAGGGCGCACCTATCGTCGTGGTATTGCATCCACATCCGCTCTATGGCGGCACGATGAATAACAAGATTACGTATAATCTGTATCAGGCATTTGTGCGCTCCGGTTTCTCTGCGTTGCGTTTTAACTTTCGTGGCGTAGGTAAGTCACAGGGGAGGTTTGACGACGGTATAGGCGAACTTGCTGATGCCGCTACGGCGCTTGACTGGATTCAGCAGCAGAATATGGACGCTTCGGCCTGCTGGATTGCGGGATTTTCCTTCGGAGCGTGGATTGCTATGCAGTTGCTCATGCGCCGCCCGGAAATTAACGGATTCATTTCGGTTTCTCCTCCTGCAAACCTGTATGATTTCGGGTTCCTGTCGCCGTGTCCGACCGCAGGGCTTATCACCATGGGGGATAAGGATGAAGTGGTCGCGGAAGAAGCAGTCAGCAAGCTTGCCCATAAGCTTGCCGGGCAGAAGGGCGCAAATCTGGAATATAAGATTATCAGCGGTGCCGATCATTACTACCGCAAGAATCTGGATGAACTTAATACCATCGTCGAAGAATACATCACCCGAAGGATGGCCGATTCTACCCAGAACCGTAAAATCAGGCCAGATAGGAAGCGGCGGCAGCTGCCCAGGGATTAGGTAATGCCGGAATTTGTATTGCCCTCTTTTGCCATCGGAACAGGCGGGCTGGCCGGAAATCCTCAGAATAGTGCGCTGAATACTGATTTAGAGGTTCAAATAAGCGTTATCAGGGAAAGCCTGCAGCAATTCAAGGCGCATCATATGCGCGTCTGGATTGACAGTGCCTTGCATTATGGTGCAGGGAATGCCCTTAAGGCCATCGGTATGGCACTGGGCAAGGAGCCGGGTAAGGACACGGTCCTATCCATAAAAGTAGGGCGGATATTGGAAGCTCCGACGCCGGATACGCCTTATGAGCCTTCATCTTTTTGCGGCGAAGCGCATTTCAACCGCCGCTTTGATTACAGCGAATCCGGTGTACTCCGCGCATTCAGGCAAAGTTTTGAGTTCTTGAATGCCGGGCGGGTGCAGCAGGGCTGGCAGCCTGTTGAGCCTGGGGATCTGGATATGGTTGTTTTCGTCCATGATCCGGAAACCGGCGTACACGGAGACAAAACGGATTTCATTATTCAGCAGGTACGCCATGAGGCACTGCCTGCACTTCGGGAATTAAGGCGCACGGGCAAGATTAAAGCCGTAGGTGTCGGCACCAATGAAATTACATGTGCTTTAAAACTAGCGGGCCATGCGGATTTGGATCTGCTTATGATTGCGGGGCGGCTTACTTTGCTCTCTAACAGCGCTTTAAGGGCCCCAGCGCAGATACAACAGGATACGGCAGGACTTACGGAATTGCTCCAAGAAGCGAAAAAGCACAGAAAATCCATTATCTCCGCTGCCCCCGGCCAATCCGGGATGCTGTATGAAGGAGGAACGTGGTATAATTACCAGCCCGCTCCCAATGAAATCATAACATTCAGGGAGAGTATCCGGGCAGTATTCGATAAGTATCATGTGCCGCTCACTGCAGGTGCATTGCAGTTCCCACTATTGGCTGGAGCAAAGGCAATCGTGTGCGGCATATGTAGTAATCAAGAGCTTGCGAATAATCTTGCGTATTTTTCCCATAATATTCCGCAAGCCTTATGGTGCGATCTGGAAGCACAGGATTTAATTGGCAGGATTATTTTAAAGAATGGTTCCCCGGTCAATGCCGCCTGAGAGTGCAAGCCCGATCCGTTTGAGCATTTTTCGTGCTAAAAGATAAAAGCTTAGGGGAATAAATTGCCAACTTGCAAGCGTTAGTCCCCGTTTTATAAATAACTGCGCTGTATAAAATTTCCTGCTTGCCAACGCTTGCCAAAAACCAAATACCAACTGGCGTTTTCGCCAGTTGATAATGGCTGTTCTCTGGTGGGTATTTAACTCCTTGCGCGCCAGCAGCATAGCGGCAATCCGTGTATGCTCTTCCACAATACTGGAATAATTCACCGGATTGTTTGACAGGCTTTCTTCATGTATAGCAAAACCATACAGTGCTTTCGGGATGATGGTGTTTTTACACCCCCGTACGGCAAGCCGCGCCATGAACTCGCGATCATTGGAGTAATACCAGAGGCTCCGGTCCGTGTTAAATGGCCCCGCTTCGGCCAGCAAAGCACGACGGTAAAATCGCGATAGCATGAAAGTCTGGTTCTCAAGCAGTATATGATCCAGCGTAAGCGCCAGCTGCCTTTCATCCGCATAATAGCCTTTGATACTACTATAGTTGCCTGCATGGGCGCGGTAATAAAGCATGCCGAAGCTTACCACTTCGCTTTCCGGGTATTTAAAAATTTTATCTGCTACCGCCCATAAGGCACCCGGCTCGTACTCATCGTCGGCATTGAGAAATCCTATGAAGTCACCACTGCAAAGTGCCACTGCTTTATTATAGGCGTCAGGCGGGCCACTGTCCTTTTCACTTTTTAGAAGCGTGATGAGGTGTGAATACTGTTTCAGTATATCCAATGTGCCGTCCTCGGAAAGCCCGTCCCATATCACTAGTTCAAGATTAGGGTAATACTGGGTTGCCAGCGAATCCAGCGCACGTGCGATGGTATCTGCGCCATTGCGTACCACAATAACGACGCTGAGTCGGGGAGGGGATATTTCAGGACTCATGCTGTTCCCGTGCCGCTTTGAGTAAAAAGTCGTTGATGAGCATCGGGGAATTTATCATGCTTATAGGCAATACCAAGCCATTATTGGCTGCTTTGATACGTTCAGCAGGCGCTCCTAGGTCAAATGCTACTGGAAAATAGCCATTCTGCCAGATCCGGCTGAGCACGTAACTGTAGGTTTCCGGCCAGACGCTGGGCAGGAATACCAGCGAAGCCTTACTCTTTTGTAGTAATTCCGGTAATTCGGTTTCCTCATATATCCCTGTTAAACGCACGCCTGCCGTATCTAACTGACTTGCATGGATGGAATTACCAATGACTAAGAAGACCAGCGGCAGGTTGCGCTGGCGGGCATTGCGTGCGCAGGCCAGCAATATATCCGCTCCCTTGTGGCGGTGGAGGCGGCCAATAACGGCAATAATATATGGCTCATTTGCAGTTTTGGCGGAAAGCTTGCGCGGAGTTAGGGGAGGAAAATCATGTGGGGTTACCTCTATTTTCAGATCCCCGAGGATATGTGTATGCCGGTCTGCCGTATCGTGGCTTGGAGCAACAAGCGCGGAAGCTTTTGCAAGCAATGCGTGGTGTATCCTGCGCCATTCTAATACGTCCTTCGGCGCTATAGTCAGCATGCCGTTCTTCTTTACGCAGGCGTTGCATATATTGGTATCCTGCGGCATCCCGCAATAGCTGAAATTGCCGTCTATCAGGTGAATACGGGGGCAGAGGGCAATAAAATCATGCATCGTATAGGAGTAGGGCACCTCCAGATATTCCGCAAATTCCGCCAGATCCTTCAGCAAATAGAGTGGTAGGTAACGTGTGTGCTGGATGGAAAGTTTTTCTATGCCAAGCGTACGCAAATAGGCAACCATATCTGCATATTGCGCTGGAAATTGAAAGCTCAGTTTTTTTTCAGAGTGCGCCTTGCGGCATGAAAGGATAAACTGGCGCTGTAAAGGATGAAAATAGAGAATCCAGGCCTGTTTGCCACTTGCCTCGAGGGTATCGGCGGCATCCTCCACATATTGCTCTACCCCACCACCACGGCCATGCGTCAGGAAAAGGATGCCTCTAAAGCCCTCTCCCGGAGGAAGAAGAAGCAATTTTTTTTCAATACTCGCCTTCTGACGGGTGTATTCCCGAAATTCAAAGTGCTCCGCTATGCGAATAAAAATCGGCAGTAGTTTATAATAAAGCCTATTCCGTAAAGAAATCACCGTGCGTTACGCTGCTGCCTTTACGCCTTGCGCCTTCATGAACTCATCCATACAGGCGATAACATAGTCGGTAGCCTGTTTGTTTACGGCATGATGGCAGCCGATGGCGAAGCCGCGTTTCATGATCCTGTCGCAATTCTCCAACGTTCCCGCCACCCGGTGCGGAAACAGCTTGAGTGCCGGATGTTTCGCCATATTGCCAGCGATGATGGGACGGGTTTCAATGTTCTTCTTGTTGAGGAAGGAGGTAATCTCCTTTGGCGAGAAGGGCGCATTGTCCTTCAGCACCATGCCAAAGCCGAACCAACTGGAATAGCCTTTTTCCTGCTCCTGCTGGAAGTGGAGGTAATTGCTGTATTTATCCAGCCCGTTCCGGTAGTGCTGCTGCGCTTCACGGCGTGCTTCGACGAATTTTTTGAGTTTCGGCAATTGCTGCATGCCCATCACGGCTTGCACCTCAGTCGGACGCAGGTTATAGCCGATATTGACGAAGATAAAGCGTGGGTCGATATCCGCATATTGCGTAA
>Ga0206904_1006_pt1 | contig 68709 bp, 71 predicted proteins | sample Alteio_BWOrgHeat_42_FD_152981 | JGI IMG/M metagenome (GOLD analysis project Ga0206904, IMG submission 152981) | Enriched cells from forest soil in Barre Woods Harvard Forest LTER site, Petersham, Massachusetts, United States -... | ecosystem: Environmental > Terrestrial > Soil > Temperate forest >...
ATCAGTCCATTGCTGGTAATAACATAACGACCAATACCGGAGCAGGAACATCAAACCAGATTACCATTAGTGGTGTGACCAATGTTGCAGATTATGTAATAGGACAATATGCCAGTGTCTCTGGGGTTACAACAGGGGTAGGGGGGCTTACTCCCACTCAGATTAATGGGGAATGGCAGATTGTTTCTACCAGTGCGGGTTTAGGTACGGTGACTTTGCAGCTTGCTAATGGTAGTAATGCTTCAAGTGTGGCTACAGGAGGGAGTGCTTTAACGTTCAATAACCGGACCGCGGCTTTTACCGGCAATATCCTGAACGCGACATCCGATTCGGCGGACTTCCTGAGCACCGGCACCAATCCGATGACCGCCAATAATTTTTCTGCGCAGGCCATCAAGTTCAGCATCACTGTCGGTAGTGACGTGCCGGATACGTTTACCTACTCGACCGCTCCTAATCCGACCAACGGGACATTTAACAGCCTCCAGACGCTTGCCCAAGCCATCAGCAATACGACTGACGCTACCGCGCGTGTAGTGAATGGGCATCTCTATGTGAGCGCTAACAATGCAAACAGCGCGGTGACCTTCACCAACGGCGATGCTATAGGAAACGGCACCTTGCCAGGCATTAACTGGGTACAGGAACTGGGGCTGACAAATTTATCCGCTCCTAGTTCTACCGGTACGCACCTGTTCAATACCCTGAGCGGGCTGGCAACCCAGATCAATTCAGTGGATCCCGGTAATCTGCTTGCGACGGTTAACAACCCGAACGCTACTGCCTCCCTCACCATCAATGAAGCCAATCCCGAGCAGACTATCGATTTTACGGATAACCAGAATGCTTCTACCGCTCCCAGTCCGGCGCCTGCTCCGGCAACCGGCAGCATACTGAGCGAGTTGGGATTTACCAATCTTACTACCACTGGCGGCAATAACACCACGGGAACGCTGGGCGTAACGTACAATGCCAGCAATCCCCTGACGGATATGTCGTCCGGCCATGTTACCCCGCAATTCAGCCACGATATCACTATTTACGACGCACAGGGCAACTCGCATACGGTCGCCATGAACGCGGTTAAAACCGCGACAAATACATGGGCGGTGGAATTCACTGCGGTGCCTGCGAGCGATGTGTTTCCTGTGGGGGGGGATGGCCAAATTGCAGCGGGCATTCTGACTTTCAATGGCGAAGGATTGCTGACGAATGAAGGCAATCTCGGCAGTGCAGTCAGTATAAACTGGACTAATGGCGCGGCCTCCAGCAACCTCAGTTTTGACCTCGGGCTTAATTCGCCTACTGGCATTACCCAGTCGGCGGCGGCATTCAACGTATCCACCGCTAAGCAGAACGGCTCGCCTATCGGCCAGTTGACCGGTGTGACCATAGACTCCAGCGGCTTTGTCATTGAAACTTTCAGCAACGGCCAGACGCAGCAGGTATTCCAGGTGCCGCTTGCCAGCGTGAGCAATCCCAACGGGCTTCAGAGCGTTTCGGGCGACGCCTTCCAGGAAACCCTTTCTTCCGGCCAGATCAATCTTGATATTGCCGGGCAGGGCGGTACGGGAACGATTACTCCTTCCTCGCTGGAGCAATCCAACGTGAACCTTTCGACCCAGCTGACCAACCTGATCGTCGCGCAGCAGGCTTACGGCGCTAACTCAAAGCTGCTCACGGTCGCGGACCAGCTGCTGCAACAGCTCGACCAGATTATTCAGTAACCTTTCTTTTGCCCCTCCTGCCATAAAGAGCAGGAGGGGATTCTCATTGAGTTATTCTACCCAATCATCGCCAGCCATTCGTCTTCGCTGAGGATTTTTAGTCCCAGTTCAGCGGCTTTTTTAAGCTTGCTGCCCGCTTCTTCGCCTGCGATCATATAATCGGTTTTGGCGGACACACTGCCTGCTACTTTCGCCCCCAGCGATTCGGCCCGGGCTTTTGCTTCACCCCGTGTCATGCGTGTAAGCGTACCGGTAAATACCACGGTTTTACCGGAAATGGCCGATCCGGATTCCACTGCGGCGGCATCTTCTATCCGTAGTTCCTTTTCCAACTCTGCCAGCAGTTCTCGGTTATGCGCCTCATGGAAAAAGGCATATAGCGCATTCGCCATGATTTCTCCCATGCCGTCAATCGTCAGCAGGTCGCTCCATGCATCACTGCCCGGTTCCAGCGCCAGCATCGCCTGCTTCCAGTGCGCATAGGAGCCATAATGCCGCGCCAGAAGCTTCGCAGTAATTTCACCGGTATGGCGGATGCCCAGCGCATAAATAAAGCGGGAGAGTGAAACCGTGCGGGCTTTGTTAATAGCAGCTTCCAGATTGGCTGCCGATTTTTCGCCCCAGCCCTCGCGTATGCGGATTTTAGCATAATCGAGGCGGAAAATATCGGCAGGCGAGCGGATAAGTCCGTCCTCCCAGAATGCCTGAATCTGCTTCTCGCCTAGCCCCTCGATATCAAACGCATTGCGCGAGACGAAATGCCGGAACCGCTCCACCGCCTGTGCCGCGCAGATAAGCCCACCGGTGCAGCGCCATGCTACTTCGCCTTCCTCGCGGACTGCATACGAACCGCAGACAGGGCAGGTATGGGGGAAAATATAAGGCACGGAATTTTCCAGGTGGGTGCGTACCGCTACCACCTGTGGAATCACATCGCCGGCGCGCTGTATAACCACCGTATCGCCAATGCGGACGTCCTTGCGCGCAATCTCGTCTTCATTGTGCAAGGTGGCGTTAGACACCATAACCCCAGCGACATTAACGGGCTTTAGCCGTGCCACTGGCGTGAGCGTTCCCGTACGCCCGACCTGAATCTCGATGTTTTCTAATGTAGTCACCACCTGCTCTGCCGGGAATTTATGTGCGATTGCCCAGCGTGGGGCACGGCCAACTGTGCCGAGGCGTTGCTGCCAGTCGAGACGGTTCACTTTGTAAACCAGGCCGTCGATGTTGAAATCAATCTTGGAATAACGCTGATTGGAAATAGCACTATAAAAGCGGATTACCTCTTCAACAGAATGCAAGGTATACACAGTATTATTTTCAAAGAAACCGGCAATTGTGTGTAGGCCAAACTTTCCGAATGCGGTGATATGATCACTGTAAGTTTCACCTAAGGTTTCACTGATTTCGCCCCATCCATACATATAATATTTGAGTCCGCGCTGCCGGGTTATTTCCGGATCTAATTGTCTAAGTGAGCCTGCTGCGGCATTGCGTGGATTGGCGAATTCAGGTTTTCCGGCGGCTTTCTGCTTGGCATTTAATGCTTCAAACTCTCCACGGCTCATGTACACTTCGCCGCGCACTTCCAGCACTGCAGGCGGATTATGGGTTAAAATAGAGGGAAGAATGCTTTGCAGATTCTTTGTAATGTCTTCACCGGTTTCTCCATCGCCGCGTGTGGAACCTTGTACAAATATGCCATGTTCATAACGTGCGGAAAACGATAGGCCATCGATTTTCAGCTCTCCGATAAGCACTATCTCTTCCTGTTCGGGCAGCCCAAGAAACCGCCGGATGCGTTCCAGCCATTCCTTTACATCTTCCTCACTGAACGCGTTATTGAGCGACAGCATCGGTATTTTGTGGCGAACTTTGGAAAACTTGGGGGCAGGGGTGAAGCCCACTTTTTGAGTCGGGCTGTCAGGCAGTGCAAATTCAGGAAACCGTGCTTCAAGGCCTTCCAGTTTCCGGCGCAGCAGATCATATTCGGCGTCGGTGATTTCCGGGCTATCTTCTTGGTGGTAAAGCTTGTCATGATGGCTCAACTCGCGGCTCAGGCGCTCGATTTCCGCCTTCGCTTCCCGTGCATCCAGTAATTTTTCCGTTTGACTGCTCAATGCTTCGACGCGGCCTTGAACTGTTCTTCTTCCGTCGAGCCGTGCAGCGCGGTAATGGAGCTTTCTCCGCCGGAGATGGCCATGGCTATCTGATCAAAATAGCCAGTGCCGACTTCACGCTGGTGCTTGGTGGCAGTATAGCCGTGCGATTCATCGGCAAACTCCCTTTCCTGCAAGGATACATAGGCAGCCATGCCTTTCTTGCTGTAGTTGCGCGCCAGATCGAACATACCATGATTGAGCGCATGGAATCCGGCGAGAGTAACGAACTGAAACTTGTATCCCATCTCTCCAAGCGATTCCTGGAAATTGGCGATGGTCTTGTCATCCAAATTTTTCTTCCAGTTAAAGGAAGGTGAACAATTATAGGCGAGCAACTTGCCGGGATATTTCTTGTGGACGGCTTCGGCGAACATACGCGCTTCCTTGATGTCGGGTTTGGAAGTTTCGCACCATATCAGATCGCAGTAAGGCGCATAGGCAAGACCTCGGCTGATTGCCGCCTGAATACCCCCCTTGAATTTAAAGAAGCCTTCGGAAGTCCTTTCCCCAGTGATAAACTCTTCGTCATTTTCATCGTTATTGGAGGTGATGAGGAATGCACCGTTGGCATCCGTACGTGCGACAATAATGGTTGGCACGCCCATGATATCCGCTGCAAGCCGTGCAGAGGTAAGTTTCTGAATTGCTTCACCCGTAGTCACCAGCACCTTGCCACCCATATGGCCGCACTTCTTGGCGGAGGCCAGTTGATCCTCGAAATGCACGCCTGCCGCACCAGCTTCAATCATGCCTTTCATCAACTCAAAGGCATTGAGGTTACCGCCGAATCCAGCTTCCGCATCGGCGACAATCGGCTGGAACCAGTCAATGGAATTATCGCCTTCAGAGAAGGCAATCTGATCGGCGCGCTGCAACGTATTATTGATTTTACGCACTACCGACGGAACGCTGTCAGCAGGATACAGACTCTGATCGGGGTACATTTGCCCGGCGTTATTGGCATCGGCAGCAACCTGCCAACCGCTTAAGTAAATGGCTTTTAAGCCGGCGCGGACCATCTGCATGGCCTGGTTGCCGGTCAACGCGCCAAGCGCACGGACGAATTTTTCCTCGTGCAAATATTTCCATAATTTTTCAGAAGTGACCCTTGCCAGCGTATGCTCAATCTTAAGGCTGCCGCGCAGCTTGATGACATCCTCGGCGCTATAGGTACGCTCTACACCTGCAAAGCGTTTGGACTTCCATTCGGCCTTCAGCGCGTCTGCTTCTTTTTTGAGATTCAGGACCGTCATAAGTGTGCTCCTTAAGCAATCATTGTTCGTAATTCTACCTGCGAATCAGATAAAAATCTAATCAATATTATATGGGATCATATTACCCCAATAATATTAATATAAGATTAATATAAAAGTATAATGATAAAATAGGCCGGGCTGTGACATTATAATCGCTTGCTAGTCGTTTTGTCTCATTTACTTACATCGCTTCTAGCAACTTTTTATCCAGGCCGTAATAGGCAGCTTTATGGGTAAAGTGCGGGCGCAGGCCGGTGGATTTGAATTCGCCTACCAGGCGGCCATTCTCATCTTCGCCCTGGAATTCAAAAGTGAAAAGATCCTGCGTGATGATAACGTCGCCTTCCATGCCGACCAGCTCGGTCACGTGGGTGATGCGGCGGATACCGTCGCGCATGCGGCTGATCTGCACGATGAGATTCACGGCGCTGCTAATCTGCGTGCGCACTGCCTTGCTGGGCAGGTTGATACCGGCGAGACCGATCATGTTCTCAAGACGTGTGAGCGCCTCGCGCGGGGTATTGGCGTGCAGCGTTCCCATGGAGCCGTCATGGCCGGTATTCATGGCTTGAAGCAAGTCAATCGCCTCCGAGCCGCGCACCTCGCCGAGGATGATGCGGTCAGGACGCATACGCAGGGCATTTTTCACCAGATCGCGCATGGTGATTTCGCCGTGGCCTTCAAGGTTGGCGGGACGGGTTTCCAGCGGCACGACGTGTGGCTGCTGCAATTGCAGCTCGGCGGCGTCCTCGATGGTGACGATGCGCTCGCCGTGATCGATCATCTGCGATATGGCGTTTAAGAGCGTGGTTTTACCGGAGCCGGTGCCGCCGGAGATGATGATGTTGAGGCGCACCGCGCCCGCGATTTTCAGCACCTGGCAGACGTTATGGGAGATGTTGCCCTGGCCGGCCATGATGTCGAGGGTGATCTTCTTCTTGGAGAACTTACGGATGGAGATGCTGCAGCCGCGAATAGCAAGCGGCGGGGCGATGACGTTAACGCGGCTGCCGTCCATGAGGCGCGCGTCGCAGATGGGGCTGGATTCATCCACGCGGCGACCTACGGCGGTCACAATGCGTTGTGCGATGCTGATGACATGCTGGTTGTCGCGGAACTTGACCTCCGTCAGCCGGAGCTTACCCTTTTGTTCTATATACACCTGTTCAGGGCCGTTCACCATGATATCGGTGATAGTTTCATCCTGCAGGAGCGGCTCTAAGGGCCCCAGCCCCAGCATGTCGTCCACGATCTGGTTGGCAAGGAACTGCTGTTCCAACTGATTGATGAGGAGCTTCTGCTCCATCACGATTTCACCGATGAGATCGATAATCTGGCGTTTAAGATCGTCACGCGGCAGGCGGGAAGCGGTGGTGAGATCAATCTGCTCCATGAGCAAGGCGTATATTTTTTCCTTGGTGGAAGCGATTTCCGGCGCGACCTTCTCTCCTTCCTGAGGGAGGGGCTTTATTTCCTGAGGCGTAAGGCGCTCGTGACTTTCTTTGGGTTTTTCGGCAGGTGCAACTGGCGGCTCCGCGACAGGCGCAGGTGACGGCAGAGGCTCTGAGCTGCGCCGGCCAAATGCCACTTACGAGCTCCTTTTGAGCAAGGAAAATAAACGGGTGTTTTGTTTTGTTTTTTTATCTGCGCTTGTTTCGGCGAAATGTTCGCTCAAGGACTGTAATATTTTGGCGGCTGGAGCGTTTTTTGCGGTTTCCGCCAATACTTCGCCGGAAGTGGCGGCGGCATGCGCATCTACAATGAAGGGAATGTTGAAATCCACTTTCACGCCTAAGCCTTTTTCAAACTCATCACGCGCCATCTGGTGCTTGCCCGCGAGGCCGATTTTATTGGCCACGAATATCGGCGGCTTCACTTTCAGCGTATCGCGGCAGTATTCCAGGTAGCGCAGGGATTCCCGGAGTCCGGCAATGGTATATTCGGTCACGCAGATGACATGGTCGGCATGGGTGATGGCAAAGCGTGTAAACGGTGATAGGGTGCGTGGCACATCAACAATCATATGGGAAAATTTGGGACGGCACTGCTTGAACAACGTGTCTGCCGCCGCTTCATTTGCGAGGATGTTTTCTTCCAGCGGTTCTTCCGTGCTTAGGATGGAAAGGCTATCGTTTACCCTTACCATCACGCGATCCACGAACAGGCCGTCAATGCGATCCGGTTTTTCCAGCGCCTCACGCAGGCCGCGTCCAGGTTCCAGATCGAGCGCCAGTGCGACGGTGCCCAGTTGTGGGTCAAAATCAAGTAATGCGGTTTTCTGCTGCAGGCGATTGGCCAGAATCCAAGCCATATTCACGCATACGGTGGTGGCGCCAACCCCGCCGCGCGAGCCAATCACCGTAATAATTTTGGCATCTTTTTTCATATTCTCCGGCTTTGTCGCCGGGGTTACGACTTCAGTGGCCTTAGCGTACGCGGCCTCGAGGGCGTCAAGCTTGAACGGCTTGAGCAGGTAGTTCGATATTCCGACTTCCACCAGCCAGCAATAAAAGCTATATTCATTGACTTTTCCCGAAACCATGACCGTGGTGCCGGGTTCGCAGACATCGGCAAGCGTGTCGAGGGAAGCGGGGACGGACTCGGCGGAAGCAATATCGACAAACAACACTTTTGGCGAAGGATTGGACTTGAGGAATGTAGCGGCGGTATTGATGTCGCCAGAATGAATGATACTTTCCGGCCAGCCATGCTTCACGGCAAGCTGTTTAAGAATGGCTATGCTCTCGCCATCGCCAGAAAACGCCATGAAAGCCGGGCTGTCTTTGCCGCTTTTGTCGGTTTTATTATCCATAACAAACCCCTGCAGCATGAAGCTACGGTTATTCTATGGTAAATTTAGCAGAAAATAGTTACTTTTTTATGAAGAAGGGAGGCATTATAGCTTCTTACATTTTTGGATTATGATGAGCTATACTAGGTATGATAATAGGTTAGTCTATCATTTTATTAGCCGGGGTGAAAGTATCTGCCTTTGCGCTTATCTTGCTCAATTGCTTCTACATGGCTTGTTCTAGGTCCTTTGGGAGCGAATTTATTGCGTGCCAGTCTTTCAGCTTTTGTAATACGCTCTATATACCCATCACGAACCAATTCTGTCATTGCTTTATCACTGGCACACAGCACATCATTCGAACCATTTTTATATGTTCCAACCCATTCTTCTTGAACGGTTTTCTCCGCTTCCTGCCTTGAGAGCTCCGGTGAGAGCCCTTGCTGTACGCCAAGTTCGGTGAAGTAGTCTATTTTTCTGATCCGTAGTGCCTCTATCACGTCCTGAAGCCTTTTTCCATCAATGGAATAGACTAATTCTCTTTCCTGGGCATCGAGAAAAGCCCTCACAGCCATACTTCCGCTGAGCCAGCCCGTTTTTATCGTTGGTACTCTCCGGGCCAGAATAACTTCCATCGCTTCTTTGCTGGCATAATATACGGGGTTTTTTTATTTCTATAATAATATAGTGCTATCCAATGAGCCTGTATCTCTTGTATTGGTAGGCCTTCTCTAATTTTTTCATCTCTTAATTTTTCAAACTCGCTAATCCATGTTCTGGATGTACCTCCATATGCATTCGCGGCTGCGAGCCCACTTATCCAGCCCTTGTCATCGTCAGGTGCCCTATCGTAGGTTTGCGCCCGCTTCTGTTTATGTTCATTGCTTATTATAGTTAATGCATTGGCATCGGTTATTAATTCAAATTGTGATACATCAATATCTGGCGGCAGTTGTTTAAACTGCCTTGTCGCCCGCGCTCGCCTTACCGCAGTTCTTGGCTCTACTCCTTCAATTACTTCAGAACAGTAAATCGGCATCATGTTAGGGTTTTCCTGATAAAGTTTTTCGGTATTTTCGTCGATAAGATTAATAACGGTTGCTATTTTGTCGGGGTTGTCTGGATCAAGGCGAAATCCGCGCCCAAAAATTTGGGTGGCTTCCACTTTGGAAAAGCGGTCAACCAGATCGATAATTATACTATCGCGTCGGCAATCATAGCCTACTTTCAGCTTGCTTGCCGATGCCAACAGCAAGATTTTGCCTTTTTCATGTAGATCAAAAATTTCATCCTCAGAATACCATTCCTTATTACCTTCCATAAGCCTGTTTACTGTGATGGGATTTTCTTCTTTATCCGTCATCATCCCCGGACGAAGAAATGCTCCCTTAATCCCTCCGTGAACGGGAGCTATCAGCTCTATGCCTTCTTCATTTAACCATCGTTTGCTTTCGGTGTACGCGCTGTCGTCCAACATATTGTTTGCAAGTCTAACAATATCGTCAGCATGCTGTCTGCCACCGCAGTAAATGGCTCCGTTCTGGCCGAAATAACGTTCGCTGCTATCTATGTCTCTGCCACGTAAATACGTTTCCAGAGCGCTCCTATTACGAGCCTCGTGATTAAGAAGGATTTGTAGTTCTTTAAGGCTTAAATTACGGCCATGCTCTTTTTTAGCAAATTCATGAAATTTTTCTTCATCAATAAGGAATTTTGTTTTCAATAATACAGGGCGAACGTCACATAGATCGCCACGCTTGATGGCTTCTTTCAAGCTAAGGTTATAATAAGGAGGAAAACGCGCGAGAATGGTTTTATCTTCCGTATATTCTGGTGTTGCAGTAACCGCAATTTGCAAACTGTCTTTGAATTTATCAACAGCTTTACCAAATCCTGAAGCGGTTGTTACGTGTGCTTCATCAAAGCAAACCAATCCATACTCATCTGGTTTATATATTTTTCTTTCGTCTTCACGGGCGTCATCACGGCTAATGGATTGATAAGTAGTAATAAGTACTTTTGGTTTGCGAGTAATATGTTTTCTTTTATGGTATTGAACGCCAATATCACTATTATTCCAATCTATTTTTTTACCTTGTTCATCATCTGCTTCAATAGTGGGAGCTATTTCTGGAAGAAATTCTGCAAAAGCCCGTGCTGTTTGTATAACAAGGCGTTCTGTAGGCACTACAATCATTATGCGTGGTGCATCAGGGTTATCTTTTGTTGCTTCTAGATAACTTTCTATTAAAGCCATAAACGTTGCAGTTTTACCTACACCTGTTGGCAAAATGATGGAGCCTTTACGTTGTCCTTTTTCTAAGCCTGCGGTATAGGCATCAAACGCTTCTCTTTGCGTACCCTCACGCAAAGCGTGAATTTTGTCATGGAAAACAAATTTGTTCCATGCAAAAGCTTTTAGTTTTATTAAAAAATCCGATTCAATTTTTAAATTGAGTGACATATAAAAAAGAGCATTATCATCGAGAAGAGGATCCCGAAGAGCCGGTCGTAGCCGGGCTAGTGACGTTTTGCTGGGTTGCCGTCAGGTATTTCTGCACGTTAACGCTTTCGCGATCGCCGTTCTGTATATTTTGCCCTTGTCCTTTATCCAGATCCGACGGGTTGGCTAGCTGCGCCTTTACATTGTTATAATAGGCACAGCCGAAATTGCTGAAATCGGTATTCTCATAATTATGTATGGAGTTGCCGCTCCAGTCAGGGCAGGAGCGGGTGGATTTCTGTTCCGGCGTGCAGCTTCCGGCAGATAGCAGAATAGCAATGAGCAGCAATGAAGATGACAAACGCATAAACTCATCCTTATTTCAGTTGATACCCGGCTGCACCATGCAGGTGTGGATTTGCCGAATCCGGACTTTCTATGCCTTCCGGCATTTCCTTGTACAGCTTGCCGAGTAGTATGCGCTCCGCATCGCTGGAAAGCAGCAGCCCCTGTGTGGGATCATGGAGGGCGTCCGCTTTGTCCACGCCGCCGACGATATAGGGAGTCACGATAATCACAAGTTCGGTCTGATTGTGCTGGAATTGGCTGGAGCGGAACAAAGCTCCCAGAACCGGCATATCACCAAGGAAGGGGAACTTGTTGATATCATTATTACGATCATTCTCTATTAATCCGGCGATAGTGAAACTCTGGCCGCTGCCCAACTCTACCGTGGTGGAGGCTTTGCGGGTCTGGAGCGCGGGGATGTTAAAGCCGGCAGTGCTTACTGCTCCGGTTTGCGAAAGGGAGCTTACTTCAGGCGCCACAGTAAGGTTGATGCGATCTTTCGATAACACCACGGGTATGAAACTCAAGCTGACGCCGAAAGGCTGGTAGGTGATGGAAACCTGCGCCGTGGAGCCGCTTCCGGTCACGGAGGGTATAGGTATCTGGCCACCAGCAAGGAAACTGGCCGTCTGGCCGGATTGCGTGGTAAGGGTGGGCTCGGCGAGCGTAGCGACCAGCCCGTTATCTTCCAGCGCATCCACCACTCCCTGGAGGCTGTTATGGGAGTCGGAGAAGGCCGCGTATAGCGAGTTGTCCGTGCCGCTGCGGTTAATGATAGTCGGCGTAGTCGGATCGGTGATGGCGCGTCCCTGCAACACACCGAAAGCAAAGTTACTGAGAGAGCTGGAAAGATTCTGCAGGCTGATGCCGAAGCGCTTCAATTCGGTGCGATCCACTTCCGCCACTTTGACCTTGAGCATGACCTGATTGGAACCCAGCGGATGCAGCATGTTCACCAGCGTCTGGCCTGATTTTACGAATGGCGCGGCAAGCTTGCGTATGTCTTCCGCCTGCAGTGGTGAATCCACATCTCCGTTCATTACCAGCGCGCCGTCAATGGACTGGAAACGGACTTTGGAATCCGGCATGATTTCCTTCACGGTCTCGTTCAGCTTGCTGAGGTTATGCGTTACGCTCACGATAGCGCGCAGTATTTCATTGTCTTTGGAATCCACCGCAAACACCGTTGTTTCCCCTACACCTTTGGCGTTGATGTATACCAGTGTTGGGGAGACTACTTGCACGTCGGCCACCGTAGGATCGGCGGCAATCACGGAAGAGGCTGGCGCGGAAAGATGTACGAGTTGGCCTTTGCTTACCTCAAGGTGATAACTGATTTCACTGGCAATAGCGGGGGAAGCGGCGCTACCTTCCGTCGCCAATGCATAATAGGGCACAGACGTAATGCAGCAAGAAATCGCCAGGGAATATATAAACTTTTTCATCGCGCTCCCGTCCCCCCATGGAAATCCAGATGTTCTGAGGCGCTGCCATGGAATACGTTGACGCTGCTTCCGGTGCCTTTATTTTCCATCAGCTTGCTGACATCACTGTTGGTGGAGTAATTGTTTTCCGCAGGCTCGCTTGCCGACGGCTTATCGCTTTGAACAGCGGCATTGGCAGGAGCATTTATCTTAGGCTTCGTGTCGGCATTCTGGGCGAGGCTGCGCAGGCTTACCGAAATACTCCCGATGCTGATGGCGACATTGATCATCTCCGCTTGCTTCGGCGAAACCTCGAGGGTGATGGTCTTGGCGACAATCGCTTTATTATCCGGGTTATTCAGCATCTGGTCGATGGCAAGCACGCGGACATCTTCTATGAAGGTTTCGCTTGCCAGCGTGCCGTCGGAAAGCTTGTGTGTCATGATGAGATCCACCCTGTCGCCGGGAAAGACAAAACCTGCATTGCCGGAGGTGGAATTGACCGCGATGGATACGGCACGCTTGCCGGGAGTAAGTACCGCAGACATGAAGCCGCCTTCACTTGCTGTAACAATAGACGCGCCGCTTAATGGCTCCCCTGCGATGATATCGCGCCGTGCCACGCCGCCATTATATTCCTCTATCTTGTGCGCATCCTGCATGATGAAGGAGGGAGACAAGTTTGCCTTTGGCCATTCCGCCCAGCCCAAATTCTTTTCCGCACGTACAAAACTGCCCGCAGCGATATCGGCAGTGGCGACAAGGATTTTAGGCCCGCTTTCCGCCACCGGAGCGGCTGCATGATGCTTCACCATTACAACTAATAGCGTTGCAATGCAGATCGCCATCACGAGTAATATGAGTGTCCGTGCGTTCATCGAACTATACTATAAAACTATAATTAAGGAATCGTTAATAGGATTACGCAGTCGAGAGGGCGGCGGAAGAAAAATAGTAAATAGAAGTGATAATTATGGTACAGTTGGCGGTCGTTATTTTATAAAATGCGAATCAAGTTTTACTGAAAACGGAATAAAAAAAGCGGCAACTTATCCTGCAATCTTTTTAAGCTTAGACACTGCAACCGGAGGAGAAAAATAATATCCTTGAAAAAGATCCACGCCTGCTTTGAGCAGCCCAAGATGGGTTTCTTCATTTTCCACGCCTTCGGCAATTAACGTGGCGCCGGATGCGTGCGCTATCGCAACCAGTTCGCCGATCGTCTGCTGTTCTCTCGCCAGCGCGGAGTGATGTACCAGATCGATATCGAGTTTGATAAAGTCCGGGCGCACGGTTTCGAGAATTTTTTTTGCCATGGCGAAGGAGGAAATATCGTCGAGTGACAATAAGTAGCCACGTGAGCGGCAGTAATCGAAAATTGCCTTCAAGTGCGAAATATCGCGCGGCGTTTCAGAATGGGTAAAATCCAGCACGATTTGTTTTGAGGGCATTCCGTTGAATCTTGCCGCATCGGAAAGGCCTTCAAGATACTTCTCTGGACGGTGGATGAACCCCGGTATGAGGTTAATGAAAAGAAAGCCGTCGAGATCGCTGGTAATGAATGTCCGGATGGCTTTCAGATGCAGGTAGCGATCGAGCATATATTCGGCGTTTAAATATTTCGCCGCTTCAATAATCTCGCCGCCACCGATGACGCGATCACCGGCTTCCATACGAGCAAACGCTTCGTAACCGAATACTTTCCCACGCTTGTCGAGCACCGGCTGCATGTAACAGACAATGCGATCGTCCAGCAGTGCATCCCCAAGCCAAAGGCTGCCGGCGATTTTGTCTATGATATCCAATGACTTTTTGGCAAAGATGAATTCCTGGGGATCCGGTTGCGAGTCACCTACCAACAGTGATACTCTCGCCGTGCCTGCCTGATCATGCTGTGTTATGATTTCACGTAGCGTTTTCCATGCCGGTTCCCATGCATTGGTGCAGCGTAGGATATAGGGATAATCTACGGAATCCAACTTTTGCATCCCATACGTTTCCAGATCTTTTGCGAACGCCGGAGTGTATTCGCAAAAAACCGCCAGCCAGTAATTCGAGGACTGATTATAGGGAAGATTGAAGGTGAACGGGATTTTTTCATCGCCCATGCGCAGCAAGCTCCTTCAGTCCAAGTAGAGTGTATAACTCGCTCACAGCCGCAATGGACTCGTTTGCCAGCGACGGATCGCGCAAATCATCTGAAGCGATTCTATCACGATAATGGTTCTCAATCCACTGGCAAAGCGTAGTGAAAAGTAAATTATCCAGTAATAAATTGCTATTAGCTGTGGCGAGTTCGGCAGGCGTCAGCGGCAGGCGCAGGCGCAGGCAGGCAGGGCCGCCGCCGTTTTTCATGCTTTCGCGCACATCGAGGTAATGCACCGCCGCGATATGCCCGTCATCTACAAGCCAGGTAAAACATGCCCTAGCTTGCGCATTTTCTTCGCATTCCTGAGGAGCAATCACTACTATTTCCCCGGAAGGAAGGCTTACCAGCTGGGAATTAAAGAAATAGGTGGAGATGGCGTTTTCCAGGGAAAGCTCTTTTTCCTTGATAAGAATGAGTTTAAAGTCATTTAAATCCTGTACATTCATCTCTTCGTAGGCGTTTTCGTGGTAGACAAAGAGATTTTTATGGCTCATCGCAATCACGTCGTTATGGAATACCCCGGCGTCAATCGCTACCGGGTTCTGGCGCAGAAAAACGGTGCGTTTCAACTTGTGCATTCCGGCGATGGTTTTGGAGGCAAGCAGGGATTGCCGCGCCGGGTATTTACGGCTGGCGCCGCCATAAACAAAAATTTCCGTCCCGTGGTTATCGTCCGGCTTGCATAAATGCATGTGATTGGCTGCGCCTTCATCGGCGAAGATGGCATGCGGGGGCAGGGGGGAATGATGAATGAAATCTCCGGACGGAAAAATCTGCTTTAAAAGGGCGGAAGTGCTGCCTACTTCAATAAAACGATGAAACTTGCTTATCAAGTTGGCAGGGGTGATATGCACCTTGCCGTCTTCGCTGTCGGCGCTTGGAGAAACCGTGGCCGCATTGGCAACCCACATGGAAGAAGCAGAATAGGCCTGATGCAGCAATTCCTTCGGTGTTTTTTCAATGCTCTCCATGCCGAGAGGACGCAGCATTCCCAAGTTCGGTCGCATCTGCGGTGGCATAACCAGTTGCGGAACGCCTAAGTCATGAACGAATTTCATTTTGCGTAGCCCTTCCAGCGCCGCCTTTTTAGGGTTGGATACCGATAAGGCATGTTTTTCAGATGCGACATTGCCGAAAGACAGGCCTGCGTAATTATGTGTCGGGCCGACAAGGCCGTCCATCTGCGCTTCAGGGAGTCGCATATCCGAAAAATCTCCAAAATATTAAGGTCATTAACGTTGTATTGAGATAAGAAAAAAATGTCAAAATTAGTTTGCGCCGCGTAGCGAGCGGAATACACATCAGGAATTACGGTTCCTGATGTGCAAGAATATGTTGATCTGACTGGCATTCTATGTTAAATACGCGCTCCGTTGTCATTAGGTTGGCGGCGAATTCACAGGCAAATCCGGGATTATTTTACTATTTTCCCATCCGGTGCATTGCTTAGGCGATGTGCTTGATTTGCCGAAGTTTAACCGGATATATAAGGAATATTTAAGACTATGGCATTGCCAAAATTCACCATGAACGAGCTGATTGAAGCTGGCGCACATTTCGGACATAAGACCAAACGCTGGAACCCTAAGATGGCTCCGTATCTCTTCGGTGTCCGTAACGGGTTGCATATTATAGACCTTCAGCAGACCGTTCCGCTGCTTCACCGCGCCATGGTCGCCGTGCGTGAGGTCGTGGCAAAGCATGGACGCGTATTGTTTGTCGGCACCAAGCGGCAGGCGGCGGATCCAATAGCGGAAAGCGCCAAGGCATGCGGCCAGTATTATATCAACCAGCGCTGGCTGGGCGGAATGCTCACCAACTGGGGCACGATTCAGGCGTCGATTAAGCGCTTGCGTAAACTGGAAGAATTATTGGCTCAGGAAGATACCGGTCTTACCAAAAAAGAACTCTTGAGCATCACCCACGAGCATGAGAAGCTCGAAAAATCGCTCGGTGGTATTAAGGATATGGGCGGTTTGCCGGATTTGATTTTTATCATTGATACCAACAAGGAAGATCTGGCGGTTAAGGAAGCAGCGCGCCTTAACATTCCGGTGATTGCTATTCTCGACAGCAACTCCTCGCCGGATTTTATTACCTATCCGGTTCCGGCCAACGACGATGCTACGCGTGCCATCAGGCTCTATTGCCAGCTGCTCTCGGATGCGGCGATTGACGGCCTGAAGGAAAGCCTTGCCAAATCCGGTAAAGATTTAGGCGAATCCGAAGAAGCGCCTTTCTCCAGGCATGCAAAAGAAGAGGCGAAGAAAACTGAGCAGGAAAAAACCGTCAAAGAAGAGGAAGCTCACGGTAAGAAGGGCAAAAAGCCTGAAAAGGCTCCCCCGGTAGTGGTCAAAAAGCAGGCAAAAGGGAAAGAGGTCGAAGCGGCAGAGAAACCGGAAGAGGCAGAGGAAGAAGAAAAATCGGCAAAGCCGGATAAAACTTCGAAGCCGTCCGCCAAGACTGCAAAAATTAAAAAAGCCGTATAAAACAGTGAGGTAACCTATGAGTGATATATCCGCCTCTATCATCAAAGACTTACGTGAGATGACCGGTGCAGGCATGATGGACTGCAAAAAGGCGCTGACCGAGACCAAGGGTGTCATACATGAGGCTGTAGACTGGCTGCGCAAAAAAGGCTTGGCTTCGGCTGCGAAAAAAGCCGGGCGTGTCGCTGCCGAAGGGTTGGTTGCCGTAAGCAGCGCAGGCAATGTTGGCGCTATTATTGAGCTGAATGCGGAAACGGATTTTGTCGCCCGTAATGATCAATTCCAGGCACTGGCAAAAAACATCGCGGATGCAGCGCTCAAAGATGGCAAGGATATTGAGCAGCTTAAGCAGGCTAAGGATACATCCGGCGTAGCGGTTTCCGAGCAGGTCGCCCAGCTCATTGGCAAGATCGGAGAAAACATGAACCTGCGCCGTAGCGCAAGGCTTGAAGTGGCAAATGGTGTCGTGGCTACCTATATCCATAGTGCCATAGCTCCGGGATTGGGTAAGATTGGCGTGCTGGTAGCCCTTGAATCCACCGGCGACAAGGCAAAGCTCGAAGCGGTCGGCAAGCAAATCGCCATGCATATTGCCGCTGCCAAGCCAGAAGCGCTGGCGGTAAGCGATGTAGCACCGGAAAGACTTGCCCGTGAACGCAATGTATTCAAGGAACAGGCGATTGCCTCCGGAAAACCGGCGGAAATTGCGGAGAAGATGGTGGAAGGCCGTGTACGTAAATATTATGAGGAAGTGGTGCTGCTTGAACAGATCTATGTGATCGATAACAAGACCAAGGTGTCTCAAGTAGTCGCCGATGCTGCAAAGACGGTAGGCGCGCCGGTAAAGCTCGTTGCTTTCGCACATTTCAAGCTGGGTGACGGCATTGAAAAGCAGGAATCGGATTTTGCTGCGGAAGTGGCTGCCACTGCGTCCGGTGCAGCGGCGTAAAGTATTATAAGGCGTATGGGACATGTATGGAGATAATCCCATACGCCAGCCGCTTTCTGGTGACGGTCTGACGCTCAATATCCAATCTATATTTGCCACTTTGCAGGGAGAAGGCCCCTATGTAGGCTGGCCAGCGATATTCATACGCTTAGGCGGCTGCAACCTCGCCTGCAGTTTTTGCGATACGGAATTTGAAAGCTTCCAGCCATTAAAGCTTGGCGATATCCTTGATACAGTCAGACGACTAACAACCAGCAACCAACGACTGATTGTCATCACCGGCGGTGAGCCGTTCCTCCAGCCGATAGAACCTTTATGCACACGCCTGCTGGAGGCCGGATTCAAGGTGCAGATTGAAACCAACGGTACGTTATACCGCGAATTGCCTGATGCAGTGGATATTGTCTGTTCACCGAAAAATACGGGCAAAGGGTATTTCCCTATAAGGCCGGATCTGCTTGCACGGGTAAATGCCTTCAAGTTCCTTATATCGGCGCAGAACACGGATTACTCCATGATTGGCGAAGTAGGGCAGGGCCAGCGCGTTCCGGTCTATGTGCAGCCGATGGATGAATATGATGCGGAGAAAAACCGTGCCAACTTACAGCATGCTACTGATCTGGCCATGGAGCATGGTTATCGTCTATGCCTGCAACTTCATAAGATTGCAGGTATTGAATGAATAAAAAAGCCGTATTGCTCTTAAGCGGGGGATTGGATTCAGCCACGGCGTTTGCCCTGGCGGAGGCGCAGGGTTTTGACGTATATGCGCTCAGTTTTCGCTATGGCCAGCGCCATGAAGTGGAGTTGGATGCTGCCAGGGCCATCGCCCAAAAAATGGGAGCAAAGGAGCATAAAATCGCCGAGATTGACCTGCGTTTATTCGGCGGCTCTGCACTCACGGCGGATATTGCCGTGCCCAAGCATAACGCTGCGCACGAAATAAGTACGGATATTCCTATTACCTATGTCCCTGCGCGCAACACGATATTCCTTTCCTTTGCGCTGGCGTGGGCGGAAGTATTAAAGGCTTACGATATTTTTATTGGCGTGAATGCAGTGGATTATAGCGGATATCCTGACTGCCGCCCGGAATTCATTTCTGCTTTTGAAGATATGGCGAATAAGGCGACGGCCTATGGTGTGGAAGCAAAACATAAAATTCGTATCCATACGCCCTTGATTCAACTTACCAAAGCCGAAATAATACGCAAAGGCATGGAACTCAGCGTGGATTATGCACTGACCATAAGCTGCTATGATCCTACGCCGGAGGGCAAAGCTTGCGGGCATTGTGACAGCTGCCTGCTGCGTGCAAAGGGGTTTCAAGAGAATAATATAAACGATCCGGCAATAAGGTAAGTGTATGAAAAAGAAATTGCAGGTGCTCGGTAAACAGACCTCAGGCCATGCCTCTCCGGAGGAAGCGGTAATTGAAACGGTCAAGAATCCCCATGCGGATACGGATTACGTGGTACGCTTTACCTGTCCGGAATTCACTTCCATCTGCCCGGTGACCGGCCAGCCGGACTTTGCCCATATGGTGATTGATTATGTTCCTGCCAAAACCATTGTGGAAAGTAAATCGCTGAAGCTGTTTATGGGATCGTTCCGCAATTACGGCGCTTTTCACGAGGACTGCACTATCACCATTGCCAAACGCCTGATACACGCAATGAAGCCGAAATGGCTGCGCATCGGCGGCTACTGGTATCCGCGCGGCGGCATCCCGATTGATATATTTTACCAATACGGCGAATTGCCAGAAGGACTATGGCTTCCCGATACCGGCGTTGCATCCTATCGTGGGCGTGGATAAAAATAAATGCTTTTGCGAGGATATGCGGAGGAGTTCTTATACGACGCCCCGCAGGGGAGGTTTCGTGGAGCGAAATTGGGGGCAGCATGCCCCCAATAAGATCATTTCAAATGCAGTGCGCAAATCAGGGTAAATAACCGGCGCGCCGTTTCGTAGTCCATCTCCAACGTTTCGGCAGTCATGCTTGCAAGCAAATCCGCGCCTTCATTGTGCAGCCCGCGCCTGCTCATATCTATGGCCTCGATGCGTTGCAGGTTCCCAGTTTTTATAGCGTCGAAATAACTCTCGCAGATGAGGAAATAATCGCGGATAAGGCTGCGGAAGGGCGCAATGGTGATAGGGATGGCAACCGGTTTGGCAACAGATGGCGACGTTGCCGAAAACACGATACGGTTTTTGCTTGCGCTTAGGGCAATATCATACGGCCCTTGCATCTGTATGCCGTCTTTTTTCTTAATGGAAAAATGATTCCACTCGATAAGATCATTGACCGCGACACTGCGCTCGTGATCGATTTCCTTGCTGCGTCCGGCAATGCTTGCCTCATCCAGCGATATGGAGGCTATGTACTGTGTCATAACCGTAGCGTTAGGGATAATTCGTGTGCGGCTAAGCCCTCTGTTTTTGCCAGCAGGGCGGCATCCCTGCCGATTTTTCTCACCGATGTTGCATCACAGCCGATAAGGGAAGTACGTTTCAGGAAGTCATATACCGACAAACCAGAGGAAAAACGAGCCGTTGCGAATGTGGGCAGCACGTGCGAAGGGCCGGCGATATAATCGCCAATGGCTTCAGGCGTATAACGGCCCAGGAATATTGCTCCGGCATGGCGGACATGCTTGGTAAGTGTATCCGGACTTGCAACCGCAAGTTCCAGATGCTCCGGCGCAATACGGTTGATGATTTCCGGTGCTTCCTGCAGTTTCTTTACTATAATGATCGCGCCATAATTATTCCATGAAGTGCGGCTTATCTCATGACGGGGCAACGTATGCAGAATATGTTCAATCGTTTTTTCCACCTCGGCGGCAAATTGCTTATCGTCCGTAATCAGGATCGATTGTGACAGCACGTCATGTTCCGCCTGTGACATCAAATCGGCGGCAATCCATTCCGGCTTGTTCTTATTATCGGCGACTATGAGGATTTCTGACGGGCCTGCGATCATATCAATGCCGACCTTGCCGAATACCTGCCGCTTGGCTTCCGCGACATAGGCGTTACCCGGCCCTACGATTTTATCTACCGGCGCGATGGTTTGTGTCCCATAGGCCAGTGCTGCTACCGCCTGCGCCCCCCCTATCCGGTATATCTCCTCCACTCCGGCGATATCGGCGGCGGCCAGTACAGCGGGATTAATTTTGCCATCCGGCGTTGGCACTACCATTACTAGGCGCTTCACTGCGGCAACCTGGGCAGGAATTGCATTCACCAGCACGGAACTAGGGTAAGATGCCGTTCCGCCAGGCACATAAAGCCCCACTGCATCTATAGCGTTCCAACGCCAACCGAGCGTTATACCTTGTGCATCCTTATAGCGCAGGTCTTTCGGCAATTGTTTCTTATGGTAACTGCGGATGCGCTTTGCCGCATGTTCCAGCGCGGAAACGACTGCCTTGCTACAGGCCTTGCGGGCTTTTGTAATTTCTGCCTTGCTTATGCGTAGTTCACCTGAAGAAAGCCGGATACGATCAAATCTCTCCGTAAGCGCGATGACCGCCTTATCGCCTTCCGTTCTTACCTGCGCGATAATCTTTCTAGCCACCTCTGTTACATCCTGTTCGCTGGTTTGGCGCAGGTTCAGGAATGTATGGAATTTTTCTTGAAAACCCTTTTCTGAATTATCGAGTTTCGTGACCATTTACCGCGTCCTTGAATTTCTTTATCCATGTATTCAGCTGCTCGCTGCGTGTTTTGAAGGCTGTCCGGTTGACAATCAGGCGCGAGGATACGTCCATGATTTTTTCAATCTCCACCAATCCATTGGCTTTGAGCGTCGCGCCGCTGCTCACCAGATCCACGATATGGCGGCATAGCCCGAGTTTTGGCGCCAGTTCCATGGCGCCGGAGAGTTTGATGCATTCAGCCTGGATACCGCGATTGGCGAAATACTGGCTGGTGATATGCGGATATTTGGTGGCAATGCGAACGTGACTCCATCGCGAAGGATCATCGGTTCTTACGCTTTTGGCGAGTTCTGCCACAGACAGGCGGCATTTTCCTATGCCCAAATCCAGCGGGGCATAGACATCGGGAAAATCAAATTCATCCAGCACGTCGCTGCCTGCCACGCCCAGATGCGCCGCTCCGAAGGCGACGAAAGTAGCCACGTCAAAACTGCGGATGCGAATGATGGAAAGCTCGGGATTATTGGTAGAAAATTGTAGTTTGCGGCTGCTTTCATTGAAAAAATCTGCTTCCGGAATAATGCCCGCGCACGTAAGCAGGGGGTCTAGTTCCTGAAGAATCCGGCCCTTGGGGACTGCTAATGTAAGAGATGTGTTGCTCATGCGTGAATACGTTCAATATCCGCGCCGCAGGCGGAGAGTTTTTCTTCCAGCCGTTCATATCCGCGATCCAGATGATAGACGCGATTAATGACGGTGATATTTTTGGCGGCAAGTGCGGCAATTACCAGTGAAACTGAGGCACGAAGGTCGGTGGCCATCACTTCCGCGCCGGTGAGGCTTTTTACGCCGCGTATCATAGCGGAGGCGCTGTGGACGTTGATTCTTGCCCCCATGCGTGAAAGTTCTGGAACATGCATGAAACGGTTTTCAAAAATCGTCTCTGTAATCATGGATGCGCCTTTGGCAACGGTCATGAGCGCCATCATCTGCGCCTGCATGTCTGTGGGGAATCCAGGAAAGGGTTGTGTCATAACATCCACACCCAGCAGTCCATTCCTGCGGTTTACCCGGACGCCTTCTGCAGTGGGGGTAATATCAACCCCGGCTTCAGAGAATTTTTCCGCGACCGTTCCCAGAATATGGACATCAATGCCACGCAGTTCGATATCGCCACCGGTAATGGCGGCAGCGGCGGCATAACTTCCGGCTTCAATGCGATCGGCAATCACCCGGTGTTCCGTCCCCTTCAATTGTTCTATGCCGCGCACAACGAGCGTATCGCTGCCTATGCCCTGAATATCCGCGCCCATTTTTACCAGGCAATGCGCAAGATCGGATACTTCCGGCTCACGGGCAGCGTTGCGTAGTGTGGTTTCCCCCTCGGCAAGTACCGCTGCCATCAGGATGTTTTCTGTTCCGGTTACGGTCACAGTGTCGAATGTAATCTCCGCGCCGCGCAGCCTGCCTTTGACATAAGCATGGATATAGCCATCGGACAGCTCAATCAGCGCGCCCATCTGTTCCAGCGCTTTCAGGTGCAGATCAATAGGACGTGTGCCGATGGCGCAGCCGCCTGGCAGCGACACTTTCGCCTGCCCAAAACGCGCAAGTAGGGGGCCAAGCACCAACACGGAGGCGCGCATTGTGCGCACGAGATTGTAAGGTGCAGTGAAATTGTTGATATTCCGGGCATTTAACGTAAGGGTGCGCCCGTTACTGGAATGAGAGGCTGGTTTTTCATCCATATGCAACGTGACGCCATGCTGGACCATCAGGTTGGCCATGGTCACCACATCGGCCAGGTAGGGAATATTGGAAAGCGTCAATTTTCCTTCCGTCAGCAGTGAAGCGGCCATTAGCGGCAGCGCTGCATTCTTTGCTCCGCTTATCGAAATAATGCCTTTAAGCGCCTTGCCGCCGCGTATGCGTATTTTATCCATTACAGTTCCTGAAGAAATCTATTGGAATATGTATAGATAACCAGTGGGAGTCAATCAAATTACTTCTTGTTAATTCTTTCCCGGAATGCCCTTGCGCGCCAGCGCGTCCGCCCGTTCATTCATCGGATCCCCGTTATGCCCTTTTACCCAGTGCCATTTTATGTCATGTTTTGCGGCGGCTTCCTCTAGCATCTGCCATAGATCCGTGTTCTTGACCGGTTTTTTGTCGGCAGTTTTCCAGCCGCGCCTTTTCCAGTCGGAAATCCAGGTGGTGATGCCATTGCGGACGTAATTACTGTCGGTATATAAAGCCACCCGGCATTTTTTCTTCAGCGCGGAAAGTGCCTGAATTGCCGCCATAAGCTCCATGCGGTTATTGGTGGTGTTCTTCTCCCCGCCGGACAAATCCTTTTCCCGGCCTCCTGCAATGAGTACGGCTCCCCAGCCGCCAGGCCCGGGATTGCCCGAACATGCGCCGTCCGTATAAATAGTAACATGAGTGATTTGATCCATATCGGAATTTACAGTGTTTTGCATAATTATTAAGGGATCTTTCCAGCTTTCAGCATGTCTATGATAGGACTCTATTCTTGTCTATAAAAACCGGTTTCATGCTCACCTGCTTAATTCTCAAAAATCAGCAGAAGGTATGCGGCGAACAGAATCAAGTGCACCAATCCTTGCAGTACATTAGTGCGGCCGCTTGCGAAAGTCACAATGCTTACCGTAAGCGTAAGCAGGAGCATCACGGTGTCGGTGTGCTGCAGGCCCAGGACGATGCTTTGTCCGCTGAAGCTGCTGACTGCCAGTATGGCAGGAATGGTGAGGCCAATCGTGGAAAGCACCGAGCCAAGGAATATATTTACGGCACGTTGCAAGCGGTTGGCGATGGCTGCGCGGATAGCGCCGAGGGCTTCCGGAGTTGCCACCAGCAGGGCGATGGTGATGCCGCCGAGCTTTCCTGGGACGTGAAGTGTATCAATCAGGTAATCGAGCGGTTTGGAAAATTGTTCCGCCAGGAAGATGACCGGAACCATATATATTGCAAGCAGTATGGCATGATATGCAAGCGGATGCGGTGTGGTTGGAGTATTATGTTCCGTCTCGTCACCGAAATGGAAGTATCCGCGGTGGCGACCGGTCTGCATCACGAGGAAAGCGCCATAGAGACTGAGGAAAATGATCGCCAGAAATGTCTCCTGCAAGGCGGATAACTTAGGACCTGGTGTGGTCAGGGTATAATTGGGCAGTATAAGGCTCAGCACGGCCAGAGGTATGATCACACAGAGATAGGTATTCGCCCCCTGGAGATTATAGTATTGTTCCCTGTGCCGCCATGCGCCGATGAGCAGGGAAAAGCCTACCATGCCGTTGAGGACGATCATGATGACGGAAAATAACGTGTCACGCGCCATAGCGGGGTTGTCGCCGTGTGTCATGACGGCGGAGATGCTCATGACCTCGATGGAGGTGACTGCAAGCGTGAGTATGAGTGTTCCGTACGGCTCCCCTAGTCGGATGGCCAGATGGTCGGCATGGCGGACGACGGACAGCGCGGCTCCAAGAATGACAGCAAACAGCCAGATAGACAGGATTCCCAGCCAGTAAGGATTGGCGAGATGCTCAGATAATGTATCGTCGAAAAAGAATATAAGGCTGGTTCCCAGGCTGATGCCGAGCAGCCACTCCTTTCTGGTAAACATTACGAGCCGGTGTATCATCACTGTCTATCCAGCATTTATTCTTTATGGTATTTGCATAATAGTGCGCATTTGATTGTAATCAAGTTAGTGTTGTCAAAGATAGTGTACGGCGCATGCAACTAAAGGAGGCAGCCTATGTTATTTACCAAAGCCGCCATGACGGCTGATACGGGGACGCTGAGCATGCGTCTGGAAGAAGAACTGCGCAATCACAAAGCAAAGTATATTATTCAGGGGCTGATATTTGTCATCGCGGGGGTGCTGGCGGCTTCCATGCCCGCCGCTACGGCGCTGAATGTGGAACTGCTGGTGGGAGCGATCCTGCTGCTTACCGGTATTTTACAGATGGCGCTGACCATACGTTCGCGCATGCACTGGTGGTCGGCATTATCTGCGTTCCTCTCGATTGGCATAGGAGTCCTGATGTTGTGGAAGCCATTTCCGGTACTGCTGGCTTTTGTAACACTGCTTGCCCTTTTCATGACGCTGGAGGGCATATTCGAGCTGTTCCTTGCGTTCCAGTTCCGTCCATTGCGTAACTGGAACTGGATGCTATTTTCAGCCGTTATCACCCTGGTGCTTGCTGCGATACTCTGGATAGGGTTTCCGGCCTTTGATATATTGTATCTGGGATGGGTGATTGCGGCTAACCTTTTACTCTATGGATTGTCGCTGTTGATGCTGGTGTGGAGGGTAGGGGCCTGAGGTGTGTGTAAAACGCCTGCGTTAGCCGTCATACCGCGGCAAAGACCGCGGTATCTATTCGTCATTCTGGTAGTGGCCTTTTTCCGGCTGGGGCTGCCATTTGTGGGACTTGGCGCGCGCATCGTCAATCTCGCTCTGTGTCATGCTCCAGGCTTCATCATTACGCAGGCTGAATGCCTCGCTGCTGCCGTTTTTGGTGGCCAGATCGAACCACATATAGGACAGCACCTTGTCCATCTGCATGCCGTTGCCGCCGCGATACACAAACCCCATGGCGATCTGCCCATCCACATATCCCTGCATGGCGGAGCGATAGTACCATTTGGCGGCTTCTTTTTCGCTTTGCACGACGCCTTCGCCTTTTAAATATGCTTCCCCCAGATCATACTGGGCTTCGGGATCGCCCTTGTCCGCCTGGACGCGCAGCCGGGCAATATCGGCGCTATCCAGATTCCCGTCACTGTCATATGCAAATGCACCTGCAGGACATAAAGAATACAGAATCACTAATAAAAGGGTGGCGATAATAAACCTCATTCGGACTCTCCGTATTGTTTGGGGGGCGGTTGTGGTTTCCATTCATCGGATTTCTTACGGGCTTCTTCTATTTCATGCAGTGTCATGGACCATGCAAGCTCATTGCGCATCCACAAGGCACGATCATCGCCGTTTTTTGTCGCAAGATCAAGCCACATGTAGGACTGCACCTTATCCATGGGAATCCCGCCGCCGCCGCGATAGACGAATCCCATGGCAATCTGCGCATCCGGATAATCCTGCATGGCGGAGCGGTAGTACCACTTGGCGGCTTCTTTTTCGCTTTGCACGACGCCTTCACCCTTTAAATACGCTTCTGCGAGATCATACTGCGCCTCAGGGTCTCCCTTTTCCGCCTGGATACGCAGGTTGGCGATATAGTCTGGTTTGGTGAATTCAGTATCATAGGCATCATAAGCAAAAGAAAGTACCGGGAATGCCTGCATAGCGATGGACAGTGCAGCAAAATAAATGCAAAATCTTTTCATATAATAAATTATATGGTGTTTATAAATAATGTAAATATGATAGAATCATCATAGCTGGAGAGCATGTGCAGTTTGTTGCATTATTACTTATACTGATAAGTTTTCCTGCCTTTGCCGAACAGCAAGGCTTTGATGACTGGCTTGCCGATCTGAAGCGCGAGGCGCTTTCCCGCGGTATTGATGCAGAAGTGGTGGATGATGCCTTTGATAAGGTGGATGAGCCATCTGGCGATATAGTGGCGCTGGATCATAAACAGCCGGAACATACCCAGACATTTACGGAATATTCAGAAGGCGTTTTGACTGCAAGGCGGATAAAGGCGGCTAAGGAAGCCTATTATAAGCACAGGAAAATATTAAAAAGAGTTGAAGCAAAATATCATGTGCCCGCGCCTATATTAATTGCCCTCTGGTCTGTAGAGAGCAATTTAGGGGAACATCAGGGGGATTATTCGGTTATAGAATCACTGGCAACCCTGGCGTATGATGGTAGGCGTAGCCAGTTTTTCCGTGGGCAGTTATTTGACGCCCTCCGGATTCTACAGGACGAGGATATGAGCGCGGATGAATTGACCGGATCCTGGGCGGGCGCAATGGGCCAGACACAGTTCATGCCCTCCAACTTTCTAAAATTTGCCGTGGATTTCGATGGCGAAGGCAAAAGGGATATCTGGAATAATGATGCCGACGCGCTTGCCTCCATTGCCAATTACCTGCACAGCAAAGGGTGGAACCATAAAGCAGGATGGGGAATGGCAGTCGCCCTGCCGGATTCTGAAGATGTGGAAGCCCTACGGCTGGAAAAAAGCGAGCATACGCTTAAGGAGTGGAATAAGCGTGGTTTCCGGCAGGTAAATGGCAAGCGCTTGCCCAGAACCGCTACGCGGGCGCATCTGGTCGTTCCGGACGATGCGGTATCCACGGCGTATCTTGCATTCCCCAATTACAATATTCTCATGGACTGGAACCATTCGATATACTTTGCCACTACTGTTGGCCTGCTTGCGGATGCGGTAGGGAAAAAATAACGATGCAACATGGAAAGTCCTATATCTGTGTATCCTTGCTGCTTCTTTTATTTCTTTCCGCCTGCGGAACTTCATCTCCTCCCTATCAGGGCATTAAAATCGGGAAGCCATATGTGGTAGCCGGGCATGTATATGTGCCAAGATACACTCCTGATTATGATGAGACCGGTATTGCCTCTTGGTACGGGCCGGGATTCCATGGTGGGCATACGGCAAGCGGTGAGCGCTATGATCAGAACGACATTACCGCGGCGCACAGGACATTGCCGTTGCCTTCGCTGGTGCGTGTAACTAACCTTGATAATGGCAGGAGCGCGATTATCCGCATTAATGACCGCGGCCCGTTCGCCCACGGCAGGATTATTGACCTTTCACGCGGAGCGGCGGAAAAGCTTGGGGTATTGCGAACCGGCACGGCGAAAGTCCGGGTGCAGTTCCTCGATAAGGAAACCCGTGAATATGTCAGCAACCTGCCCAATGGCGCCGCATCGCTTGCTGCGCTCGATCGTTACCGCGAGTTGCAGGCGACAAAGCCTGAGGTGACAGAGCAGGCTGCGCCTGAGATATTCCCGCCTACACAATTGGGTGATGTCGAGCCGTTGCCTTTTGTTGCCCCCCAGCCTGTGCTGGAGGGAAATGATCATGTAAACAGCGAGTATTACAGTGCGCCTTCGCCAGTTGCGGCTAATCCGCAGGTGGCAGTGGAAACTGCAAATATGAAGATACAGCCTGCGCTTCGTCCGATGGAAATCTCGCAACAATCTGTGAAGCGGAACGGGTATTATGTGCAGGTAGGCACATTCGGCGTAAAGGATAATGCCTACCGGCTGGCGAAACAAATGCTGGAGGTGAGCAATGCCCAGGTCGTGGAGAACAGAATCAAGACGAGGATGTTCTATTGCGTGCTGGCCGGTCCTTATAATTCGCGTACCGATGCCGACACTATTATTAGCAGGCTTGCTGGGATGGGAATTCGGGATGCGAAGGTAATGAAATTGTAGCCTAAAATAATGGAGAGTCTATGCCCACTTTTTTAATTGCGTTTCTTATTACCATTGGAACGGCGGCGTTATGTGATATTATTCTCTCATTGCTTGCCGTCCCGAAAGAAATTGCTATCGCCATGTCTGGGTCCATTTTTGGATCCTTGCCTTTTCTGAAAGAGGCGATGGATAGGTGGCAGGAGAAAAGAACCAAGGCAGGTTCTCCCATTCTTTCCTATGAGGGCTATGGCATTTCGTTCTGGCGCACGCTCGTGTACGCGTATGCTTTATTTTTTTCCAGTATGGAGTTGGTAGGTGTGGCAGGGGGAATATCGGCTGCGATTGATTCCGAAGCATCTTTTGGGAATTTTATGGAACATGCAGCGCTCATGACTATTGTAATTGCATACCCGCTGACATTTTTAATTGCGCGCTGGATGGGTAGAAGAAATATATCCCATGGCGCGTGGGCTACCCTTATAGCAGTACTGCTTGCTTTCCTTACGGATACTATGTTGCCGTACTTATTGGGAGATTCAGGCTTCTCGCATGCTTGGGAAGCATTGGTAGGGAACACAAGAATGGAGTTTATAAAGTTCCGGTTACTGGGAGCCATACCCTTTGTTATTATTGCATGGATAGGCTTTTTTTGGGGGCGGAGGCAGCAATTATCTGGGTACATATCCTACCTGTTCCGGCAAGTATCACCGGAAGCGCGTGCTACGATAGTGGATCTTGTATATCAAGAAGCAAAGCTGCGGGTGAGCGTATCTTAATATAGTAAGATACCATGGGGCTTGCCCCATGGAGGTTCACGTCTTTCTAAATTCCCCTATTACTCACTTGCCCAAATTCCAATACATATCCGTTATTCCGGCGAAAGCCGGAATCTCAGGCTTCCTCCATGAGATACCGCTGTCAAGCAGCGGTATGACGGTGTCTTTTTATTTAGAAGAATGAGTATAGTTTGCTCCGCCAAATCGGGAAATGGCGAAACAAGGCTCATATTTAGAATAATTGAATTGCAATTCCCACGCTTGTTCCCTGCGGTTCAGAAGAAAAAAGGATGCCGTTACTGTGCTTCCAGTTCGAAGCGGTAATTTTCAATAACCGTATTGGCCAGCAGCTTTTTGCACATGGCGTCAATGGCATCATGGGCTTTCTGCGGATTCTTTTCCTTTAATTCCACTTCGATATACTTGCCCTGGCGCACGTTTTCGACACCGTCAAAACCGAGATGGCCTAGCGCACTGGAAATCGCTTTTCCTTGTGGATCGAGCACGCCATTTTTTAACGTAATGTGGATTTTGGCTTTCATAATTTTTGGGGGAGGAGGGAATAGGGAATAGAAAAAGGGTAAGTTTTAAAATTTATTCCCTAGTCCCTCACCCCCTATTTCCCTTTCTTCCTTGTCTTCGCTATTTTTTTGACTTCTTCCTTCACTTCATTGCCGGGGAGCACACCAAGCCGGTGGGCGACTTCGCGGTAGGCTTCTTCCACTTTGCCCAAATCGCGGCGGAAGCGGTCCTTGTCCATTTTTTCGCCGGTTTTTATGTCCCACAGGCGGCAGCAGTCCGGGCTGATTTCGTCCGCGAGTATGATCTGCACCGTATTGCCTTCATAGAAACGGCCAAATTCGATTTTAAAATCGACGAGCTTGATCCCGACGCCCAGGAAAAGGCCACTCAGGAAGTCATTGATACGCAGCGCCATGGAGGTAATATCTTCCAATTCATTCGGCTGCGCCCACTGGAAGGCGATGACAATCTCCGGTGCGACAATAGGATCGCCCAGTTTATCGTTTTTGAGGCAGAATTCGATGATGGGGTAGGGGAGCTGCGCGCCTTCCTCTACGCCGAAGCGGGTAGAAAAGCTACCTGCCGCCACGTTGCGGACGATCACTTCCAGCGGGACAATCTCCACTGCTTTAACCAGCTGTTCGCGCATATTGAGCGTGCGGATGAAATGCGTCGGGATGCCAATCTCCTGAAGGCGTAGCATGATATATTCGGAAATACGGTTATTAATAACCCCTTTCCCGTTGATTACTCCCTTCTTGGCATTATTGAATGCGGTGGCGTCATCCTTAAAATGCTGGATGAGCGTACCCGGCTCTGGCCCTTCAAAAAGCTGCTTGGCTTTGCCTTCGTAAATCGGTGTTCTGCGGTTCATGGTTCTACTTGCGATTCGTTTGGATGGCATGTAAAGGTCTTTCATAATATTGGCAACTGAAAAAGAAGGAAGAAAAATATGACCGCCTTTGATAATAAGGAAAAAGCCGAAGAAAACAAGTATGCGCATGACAAGGAGTTGGAATTCCGGATTTATGCCAAATATCATGGGCTTCTGGCTGCTTGGGTTGCCAAAAAAGCTGGATTGGACACGGAACGTGCTGAGAAATATAAAAATACTCTGATAACGGGCGGATTGGGAAAGAACGATCCAGAGGCGCTGCTTCATAAGATAAAGCAGGATCTGGAGGCAAAAAACGTGCATCTGAGTGAACACCAGATACGTGAGGAAATGCACCATAGCATGCAGGCGGCCCAAAAGCAGGTGAAGGGTTCATGATTTTGTAATAATCCTGTGGTATTATACGCTTAAAAGGAATAACTATGAAAAAGTTTACTATTCCCTGCGATTTCAGCGGTCAGAAGGCTCCATTTAATATTTATGTAGGCGAACCGGATCCCAATAAGCATCCACTGCAGAACCAGGCGCACTGGCTGGCCACCGAGCGCGGCGGCACCATTCCGCCGGAAGTCATGGATAGCTTCCAGAAGCTGCACGATATTTCCAAGGAGAACGGCGTTTCCTTCGAAGAGCTTTGCGTCTATGCGCTGGGTACCGCTTCCGGCAGCGGTGGTACAAAGGCGGCTTAAGATATGGGAATTACCATTACGCATATTGCTGATGAACTGGAACAGCTTGTCCGGCATTTTAACTCACTGGATTCGTTAAGCCAGGCAAGCAAGGAAGAGGCGGTTGGGCATGCCCGTGATATTCTGGAGAGGCTGCGTTTTAAAAAAGATGACGAAGAGAGTGACGAACAGTTGCTGGATAAGGATGAGGCTAATCGTAAAATAGCCGAAGATTTGCTGGAGGTTGCCAAGGCCTTTTTTGGGCTTGTAAAATGGGCGATAAGGAACGATCCGGAAAAGGCAATAGAGAAGCAAATTTCCCCGGTGTTTGAGAAAACGCATGATGCGCTGGGAAAAGCGACCTATAAGGTGCGTATTGAGGTAATAAACCAACTTATAAAACAGGGAAAAGCAGCAGAAGCCGCGTTCATGCGGGCGCAGCTTGAAGTACGGACACCGGAAAAATTTAAAGCACATTCTTTACCGTTATCTCAGTTGCTTGAAGTGATGGAGGAAGGGCTTACCCAGGCGGAGTTGATCGAAAAACGCATTGCTGCTGGGTTGCAGGCGCAGCAATGGCAGAATCTTCCACCCCCGCCTCTTGCGCCGAAAAAGAGCGAGCTTAAGGATAAGCTGGATATAAAGGATAAGATAAAGGCGGCGCTGTTTAGCGAGCATCATACGGTGCTGGTGTCGCAGGTATCGAGCGTGAGTGAAGCGGCCCTGATTCCGGCAGCGCAGCAAATCAATGATCTGCCCGATCCGCTGATACATCATGGCGTGAGCTATAAGGTGGCAGCGGTAAGCAAGGAAGAGTTAGTGCATCCGGCTAAACAAGTGAACGAAGAATCCGAAAAGCAACAGGATTCGGCAAGAAGCCTATTGAATAAATAGCTGTTTTCACTTAGCTTGCCTGCCATGGAAAAAAAGAAATATTACCCCGATATTGAGGCCAGTCCTGATTTCCCTGCCATTGAGGAAAAAATACTGGATTACTGGCAGCAGGAGCAGGTATTCGCTGCGTCCGTAAAGGAGAGGCCTGCCAAGCAATCCGGCAAAAGCAATGAATTCATCTTTTATGACGGCCCACCCTTTGCCAATGGCCTGCCGCACTACGGCCATCTGCTTACCGGTTTTGTGAAAGATGTCTTTGCGCGTTATCAGGCCATGCGCGGCAAAAGGGTAGAGCGCCGCTTTGGCTGGGATTGTCATGGTCTGCCCGCGGAAATGGGAGCGGAAAAGGATCTGGGGATTTCAGGCCGTCAGGCGATTGTGAAATACGGCATCGGCAAGTTCAATGATTACTGCCAGACCGCAGTGATGAAATATACCCATGAATGGGAATATTATGTGACCCGTCAGGCGCGCTGGGTGGATTTCAAAAATGACTACAAGACGATGGACAAAAACTACATGGAGTCCGTCATCTGGGCGTTCAAGCAGCTTTATGACAAGGGGCTGGTCTATGAAGCTTACCGGGTCATGCCCTATAGCTGGGCGGCTGAAACGCCTTTGTCTAACTTTGAAACCAAGCTCGATAACTCCTATCGCGACAGGGTGGATAAGGCGATTACGGTGGCGTTTGAGTTGAATACCCCGCCGCATGGCGCGCCTGAGGCCAAAAAATATTATGTCCTTGCCTGGACGACTACGCCCTGGACCCTGCCGAGCAATCTGGCGTTGGCGGTGAACAAGGAAATTGAATATGCCATTGCCCGGAGCGAGAATGGGCATGTATATATACTGGCGCAGAAAATGGTGCCGGCTTTGGCTAAGGAATTAAAGCTGGTGCTGGAGGAAGGGGTAAGCCCTCCGGTGATTGCCGGTGAATATTTGCTGGGGCTTTCCTATCATCCGCTTTTCCCGTATTTTGCCAATCATAAGCATGCGTTCCGCATTCTGGACGGTAGCGGATTTGTCACGGATTCGGATGGCACGGGCGTGGTGCATATGGCGCCGGGATTCGGCGAGGACGACCAGAAGGTATGCGAGGCGAGCGGCATTGAGCTTGTCTGCCCGGTCGATCATGCCGGGCGGTTCACCAATGATATCGCCGATCTGCCGGACCTATCCCTCAAAGGCATGAATGTTATTGAGGAGAATGTCGAAAAATTACGGTTCGGCGAAGCGAATGAACGCATCATTGACTGGCTCAAGCGGCATGGCCATCTGATAAAACAGGAACAGATTACCCATAGCTACCCGCATTGCTGGCGTACCGACAAGCCGCTGATTTACCGCGCCATGCCGAGCTGGTATGTCGAGGTGACCAAGTTTCGTGACCGTGCAGCAGAGCTTAACCGGCAGATTAACTGGATTCCCGAGCATATCCGCGACGGCCAGATGGGGCATATGCTGGCGACCGCGCCGGACTGGTCCATTTCGCGTAACCGTTTCTGGGGAACACCGATCCCGGTATGGAGAAGCAAGTCAGGCAAGATAAAAGTATTCGGCTCCATCGCGGAGCTGGAGAAGGCCAGTGGCCAGAAGATTGACAACCTGCACCGCCCGTTCATTGATGACATCATCATCCGGGAAGGCAGTGAAGAATATAAACGCGTGGAAGACGTGTTCGACTGCTGGTTTGAATCCGGCTCCATGCCTTTCGCGCAGGTGCATTACCCCTTTGAAAATAAGGAGTGGTTCGAGCACCATTTCCCGGCGGATTTCATTACCGAATATGTCGGCCAGACGCGCGGCTGGTTCAATACGCTTATCATGCTCTCTACAGCATTATTTGACAAGCCGCCGTTTAAGAACTGCATCTGCCACGGCGTGGTGCTCGACTCCGAGACCGGGCTTAAATATTCCAAACGCTTGAAGAATTATAGAGACCCGAAGGCAGTCATGGACAAGTTCGGCGCGGATGCGCTGCGCTGGTTGATGATGGCGTCGCCGGTCATGCGCGGATTGGATATGAGCGTCGATCCGGAAGGCAAGTTCATTCGCGATGTCGTGCGCCTCGCCATCAAGCCGATCTGGAATGCGTATAATTTCTTCTGCCTCTATGCCAATGCGGACGGGGTGAAGGCAACTCCCTATTTAGAAGCGAATGAGCTTTATCTTCCATCTGAATATATAGAGAAACATGGGAACGTTTTTGAAGGAGCAGAAGCAGTAAAAGCGGTACAAAATACAAAGCCATCACATTCTATAAATGAGATGGATCGCTATATTCTGGCGAAGTGCAGGCATGCGGTAGAAGCCATCCAAAATTCGCTTGATGCATATGATACGCCAGCCGCGACTGAAACAAGCTTACAATTTTTTGAATTACTCAATAACTGGTATATCCGCCGTAGCAAGGAGCGCTTCTGGCGAGAAGAAAAAGATGACGACAAGCAAGCGGCTTATAATACGCTTTATACTGTTTTGCACATCATGTGCCGTGCTGTTGCTCCTCTATTGCCATTGACGAGTGAAGAAATATATCGAGGACTTACAGAAGAAGGAAGTGTGCATCTTGCTGGATATCCTGATGTGCGGCATTTGGAAATCAATGAGCATTTGATGCATGATATGGATGCGACGAAAGATATATGTAATGCCGCTCTTGCTGTACGTAGTGCAAAAAATTTACGTGTGCGGCTTCCTCTTGCCGCGCTTACGATTGTGGCTCGAACAACTTCCGGATATAAAGATATTATTCGTGATGAAGTAAATGTAAAAAATGTTAATTTTAATGGTGATGTAGATAAATACGCTACTTTCAAACTTCAAATCAATTTCCCTGTGCTTGGAAAGCGCCTGCCGGATAAAATAAAGCAAATCATTCCGGCTTCTAAAAAAGGCGACTGGAAGCAGCTGCCGGATGGTAGGATTGAGATAGCAGGTGAGATATTGGAAAAGACCGAGTTCACCCTTCTTCTCGAACCGAAGGCGGAATATAAGGATCGTGCCCAGCCCCTTTCGACTAATGATGCGCTGGTGATACTGGATACCACGATTACCCCGGAACTGGAAGCGGAAGGCTATGCGCGGGATATGGTGCGGCTTATCCAGCAGGCGCGTAAGGATGCGGGGCTGCATGTGGCGGATCGCATCAACTTACGACTGGTGGTTTCCGATAAACTGGCTTTCGCGCTTGCTTCCCATAAGAATTATATTGCAGAACAGGTACTGGCGGCAACGCTGGTGCAAGGGGATATAAACGGTGCTGCGTTTGTCGCGAATGAAACGATTGAAGAACAGAAAGTGACTATTGGCATTACGGTGGTAGCGGCATGACGCAGCAGCGTACCAGTATAGGGGTTATCAGCGCCGGGGCGTGGGGAACGGCGCTGGCCATTGCGGCAAACCGGGCAGGGAGCGAGGTCATGCTCTATACTCCCAACCCGAATGTGCTGGATTCCATCACCCGCAAGCGTACCAATGACGTCTATCTGCCGGATGTTTTCATTAATCCGGATATTGCCATCAGCGATAGTCTGGCGCAGGCCTGCGCACGCGATATTATCATCCTGAGCGTGCCCTCCCAGCACTTGCGTTCGGTATGTATCAGTATTTCCGATCAACTTGATCCAAGCGTGCCGGTGGTGATTGCGACTAAGGGTATTGAGCGCGGCAGCCTTGCCCTCATGAGTGAGGTGGTTGCGTCCGTTTTGCCCCAGAATCCTATTGCAATCTTAAGCGGTCCGAATTTTGCTGTCGAGGTGGCAAACGGCCTGCCCACCGCGACCACCATTGCGTGCCAGGATGCTACGGTTGCCAACCGGGTTATTTATGCCATCGGCGGTAAATATTTTCGCCCCTACCATAGCGAGGATATTATCGGTACGCAGGTAGGCGGCTCGGTTAAGAATGTCATTGCCATTGGGTGCGGTATCGCCATCGGGCGCGGGCTGGGTGAAAACGCAAGGGCGGCGCTTATCACGCGTGGCATTACGGAGATGGCGCGTTTGTGCCTTGCAAAAGGCGGCAGGCAGGAAACCCTGATGGGATTTTCCGGCTTTGGCGATCTGGTGCTCACCTGCGGGAGTTCGATATCGCGCAATATGTCGCTTGGCATTGAGATTGGGCGGCAGCGGCAGCCGGTTAAAATGATTCTCGAAAATAATCAGAGAAAACTGGCGGAAGGGGTTGCAACCGCTGAATCGGTGAATGATCTGGCTGGCCGAATTGGGATTGCCATGCCGATATGCAAAGCCGTGCATGCGATTATCAGCGAGACGATGGACATTGATCAGGCCATTGCCCAACTGCTTGAACGTCCTTTTGTACCGGAAGCGGTGCGGCCAGGGTTCAAGCACGCTTCTTAAGCTTACTCTCAACCGCATCCCAGAACACACTTTCCTGCTTAAGATTGTAGAGTGCGTTGGATCCGACAAGCCCTGTCGGGCAGGTGACGTTGATTTCCGTCAGGTAATCACCGATGACATCCAGTCCGGCAAGCAGGATACCGCGTTTCACCAGTTCTTTACCAACGGTTTCCCCAATCCTTATATCTCGCTCGGACGCTTCTATTTTGATGCCTGTGCCGCCGACGCGCATATTGGCACGAATGTCATCCTTGGCCGGGACGCGGCCATATATGGCAGTCACTTTCCCGTTAATAACGATGATGCGCTTATCCATTGTTTTTATTTCCGGGATGAAAAGTTGGGCAATAATCGGCTCGTTTGAACTGCCAAAGAACATTTCCAGCAATGCATGAAAATTAGAATCGCCTTTTTTGACACGGAACACTGACTGCCCTGCATAGCCGTAAAGCGGCTTGAGGACAATATCCTGATGAGTACCCAAAAAATCCTCGATGGTTTGCACATCGCGGCTGATGAGGGTAGGGGCCAGGAATTGAGGAAACCGGAACATGAACAGTTTTTCCGGCGCATTGCGGACATGGAATGGATCATTTACCACCAGTACGTCCGGCTGCAGCATTTCCAGCAGATGGGTGGCCGTGATATATTCCATGTTGAAGGGAGGATCCTGCCGCATGAGGACAACATCCGCCTCTCGCAGGTTTATAATCTGCCAGCCGCCTGCCGTAAAATATGCATCCGGGTTCTTATGGAAGGTGACTTGCCGCGCCCGTGCCGTTATTGCCCCGTTTAGAAAAATGAGGTCCTTCGGTTGGTAGCAATACACGTCATATCCACGCTCCAATGCTTCAAGGCCGAGCAGCATGGTCGTATCGGTACGCGGATTGATGGATTCTACAGGATCCATCTGGATGGCAAGTATCTTTTTCATAGTGAACAGCAAAAACAGGCTACTATTTGCCTGTCCTTCTTTCATCATCCTTTAATATCACATGGCTGATAACCTGCTTCACATGCGACGTGGTGCTGGCGATATACGAGGCTTTGTCCAATTCCGCCTGATCCTGCGCAATGCCCATCAGGTAGACGATGCCATTCACCACCTCTACGTTATAATTGACAGAGCGCAGGTTCTTTTCCAAAAGCAACTTGGTACGTATCTGGTTGGCAATCCAGCTATCCTGCGCGTAATCCATCACGCCGGTCTGGTCGTTGACCTGGATTTCGTCGATAACTTCTTTTACGCCTTTTACCTTCCAGGCAATCTGTACGGCCTGCACCTTGGAATCAGGCTTATCCACATCGCCGGTCAGCATGACGCGCCCTTCTTTTACATGAGTGTCAACATTGCGAAAAAGATCCTTCACATCCTGCTGGAGGAACTGGGCGTCAAGGGCAAGCTTTATGCCCGCATCGTCTACGACAGTGCCGGTGGAGCGCTCCTGCACGGCAACTTCCCCCGCAGTGCCTGCTCCTGCTAATACGGCAGGAATGCAACCACTGATGAGGAACGGGGCAAATAGAATAATCCAGCTTACGGGTTTCATTCGGGTCTCCACGCGTTTTTAAGGTGGTGAATTTTCAATGGCGATGTTACCACCATTACGTCGAAGCGCAAGCCAAGATCCGCAAATTTTGCATGTACAGCAATGAAACCGCGTGCGGCACTGGAGATGATCTGCTGTTTGGCGGGGGATATGGAATAGAGCGCGGTTTCTTTCTGCGCACGCGCCTTTACTTCGATGAAAACAAGGATTTTGCCTTTGGTGGCGATAATATCAATCTCGCCGGAGTGATTGCGGTAGCGCAGTTTTATCAGTGAATAGCCTTTGAAGAACAGGAAGGCCGCGCAGAGATATTCGGCGGCAATGCCCCATCCGTGTGAGCGCCTGCGTTTATTCCTTTTTGATGTATAATGCTTTTGCATATATTTCCTGACGCGACAATCCCGTGAGCTTTGCCACCTGTGCTGCAGCATCTTTTACGCTCAAGTTTTTTAATGCCTTGCGCAGCAGCTTGTCTACATCCGTATCCGATGGGGCGGCAGGGGGCAGTGGCGGCGCGATGACAACCACCACTTCGCCTTTGGGTTCCCCGGTTTCTGCATAATAGGTTGCAAGTTCCGCAAGTGTGCCCCTGCGCAATTCTTCATGCAGCTTGGTAAGCTCGCGGGCGATAACGGCCTCGCGTTGTCCCAGCAATGTGGCAAGCGCTTCCAGAGATTCCGGTAGTCGGCGCGCTGATTCAAAGCACACCAGCGTTGCGGGAATCGCCGCCAGTTCCTGTATTGCTTTCTCGCGTGCTACTTTTTTGGCAGGCAGGAACCCGGTAAATAGGAAGCAATCCGTCGGCAAGCCGCAGACGGAAAGCGCCGCAGTCATAGAAGAGGCTCCCGGAACGGGAAAGACTTTTATGCCACGTTCGGTGGCTTCTTTCACCAGCTTATATCCCGGATCGGAAATCAGGGGCGTACCGGCGTCAGAAATCAAGGCAATGGTTTTGCCGCTTTCCAGGTCGGCAAGCAGCCGCGGGAGTTTGCCTTCGGAGTTATGATCGTGATAGGAGATGGTGCGCGCCTTGATACCGAAATGTGAAAGCAACTTTGCGCTCGTACGGGTATCCTCGCAGGCAATAACGTCGGCGGCGCGCAGGACATCGAGTGCACGCAGGGTGATATCCCCCAGGTTGCCGATGGGCGTCGCCACCACATAAAGCCCTGCTGCAATCGTTTGACTATTCCTGCCCATTCTACTATCCCTTTACCCTATATGTTGCCGCATTTTTCCCGCTTTGTGTACCGTTTAATTGCGCTGCTGGCGCTTTTTGCCTTTGCGGCCTGCTCCATGCCTATGGATGAGGAGGATGACGAGCAGGAAAGCCCTCCCGCCGTGAAGTCGGTCTCTTCGATTCCAGCACCAGCAAAAACGGCGCAGGAGAAAGCGCCTGAGCAAAAGTCTCCACCAGTGATAGAGGTCAAGCCGCAAGAGGGTAAAAATGATTTCGCTCCGCCCAGCCATATAACAACGGATACTCCAGCTCCCCCAGCGCAGAATGGCCCCTATGCCCCGCCAACACAGATGGGCGAGACGGCGACCCCAAAAGCGCCTGTGCTGAAGGTTGGGTTGCTGATACCCATGTCGGGCGATTCGTTGGCGCTTGGTCAGTCGTTGCTCGATGCCGCGGTGCTGGCCATATATGATAAATACAGCGGTCTGGCGCCGCATGAGATAACAGCGAAAGTCCAGTTGCTGCCCAAAGATACGGGAGATAGCATTGAGGGAGCGGAAAAGGCCGCTCAGGATGCCGTACAGGAAGGCGCAACGCTTCTGCTGGGGCCGGTGTTCAGCAAGCAGGTGAGCGTGGTGGCGCTCACGGCCCGCCATAAGAATATTCCGGTGATTACTTTTTCCAATAACATCGCGGTGGCGGGGGATGGCGTCTATCTGTTCGGATTTATCCCGGAGCAGCAGGTGATACGCATCGTACAATATTCCTTAAGCCATAATGTCAATAATATTGCAGCTTTGGTTCCCAGTAATCCTTATGGCGCGGCGATAGTGAAACAGCTCACCGCCGAGGTGCGCAAGCATAACGGGCGTGTGCATCCTATTGAATATTACTCTGAGGATATGCTGACGCTGGATAATAACGTGGGGCGGCTTGCACGCTTCCTGCAGGATGATCCGGTGAAAGGGCAAGCCCTGTTTATCGCGGAAGGTGGGGATAAATTAAAAACCCTGACGGATACGCTTGCGGCTAACGGCATCAATCCCGGCAATGTGCAGTTGCTTGGCACCGGCCTGTGGGACGATCCCGCCATCATCAAATGGCCCGCGCTACACGGCGGATGGTTCGCCAGCTCGCCACCGGAGAAATACCGTGCGTTCGAGCAGCATTTCGTCGCGACCTATTCGTATAAGCCGGAGCGTCGCGCCAGCCTGTCCTATGATGCGGTGGCGCTTGCAGTTAATATCGCGCTTGCCTCAAACGGTAAGGGATTTCCTAAAGAAATGCTCAATGATCCAGTAGGGTTTAACGGACCGGCCAATGGCATATTCCGCTTCCATGATGACGGCTCCGTAGAGCGCGGACTCTCCATTCTTATGGTCACGCCTTCCGGGTTTAAGAGCATTGATCCGTCGCCGACGATGTTTAATCAGTAGCGGTATGAGCTTAACGTTACGATTCCATAACATGGATCTGTCGGTGTGCAAGCTGGCTCCTTCCGCGCCTATTCCGGTGGATATATTGACATGGGAGTTTACGGTTTTTCTGCGCACTCCGGATGAAGTGACCCTTATATGTCCTACCACAATAGCGCCGATAGCCGTAAAAGTGGAATCCGGATGGATTGCGTTGGAACTTGTCGGGCCCTTTGATTTTGGGCAGACGGGTATTCTGATGCAGGTAGCAAAACCATTGGCTGCTTCCGGTGTCGCAATTTATGCACTTTCCACTTTCAATACGGACTATGTACTGGTTAAGGCAGATAAGCGTACTCTTGCACAAGAAGCGCTTCAAAAAACCGGACACAGGTTTATAGAGGATTAGTCATTCCCAGTTTCTTCACCGCTTTTATCAGCGGTTCCACTATCTGCTCATTGGTATAATCGGCGTGGTGGACGTCTTTATATATGACCATTTCCTTAGGCTCATTTGCGGCTGCAAACAGCTCTTGACCATGGCGCAGCGGGATAGTGATGTCTTTTTCTCCGTGTAGCAAGACAAGGGGGGCATGGACGTTTTTTATCTTTGCCAGCGAATCGTATTTATCGCGCACCAGATAACGCGCGCCGAGTACGAACGGATAAAGTTCCGCCGAGCGGGTTTCCACCGAAGTATATGCGGCCTCCAGCATTAGCAAACCGGGCGCTCGCTCGGTTGCCATCTGCACCGCCACGCCGCTGCCAAGTGATTCACCGAAATAGATTAATCTCTTTTGCGGAATATGCAGATCGTTTAAGGCGTAGTTAATCGTTGCGTGTGCATCCTCATATAGCCCAACCTCTGAAGGTGTCCCTTCGCTTTTACCGAATCCCCGGTAGCTCACCGCCAGAAGCCCGAAGCCATTGTCAACAAACGCACTGAACTTCGCTGCGCGATCGCCTAAGTTAGCGGCATTGCCGTGAAAGTAGAGGATGGTGGGATAGCCGGGTTTGGCGCTATGTTTCCACACCTGCAGGCGCGTGCCGTCTGATGAGTGCAGAAAGATTTCTTCTATATGCGGAAGTTTATATTTCTCAGGCTCGGCAATAGCGCGAGAAGGATGATACATGAGGTTTCTCTGGAAGAGAAAGATAAGCGCGATAAGGATAATATATCCTGTAATCGCAAATTTAATCAGAACCCACATGTAAAAACGGTTTCGTTGAATCCTTATGATTCGTTATCGTCGAAGAATTTGGGTTGAAATGTGTTAGCAAAGATAGCGGCTGGTTTGGGAACAGGTACATCAATCATATTATATAGAGCTTTCATTTCATCACGAACTTCCTGTGAAGGGATGCCACGCCCGGCTACAATTACAGTGCCGTAATCTGCTGGTTTAAAATTCTCGCTAGCTTGCATTTTTGCAAACATTTTTTTTAGATTCTTCCCTAATAATTTGATGTAGGAATATACTTGATCACCAAACATATTAGTGCCTTGAAGAAGCACTACGACTTCAGTTTCTAAATATTCATCGCTCACTAACTCAGGTGATACATTTTTACCAAAGCCAGGTGTTGACCAGTTGTTTTTCATGAAATTGCATTGCCTGCTAGCTGATTTAATACTTATAAACCAAATTACACTAGCATCTTAGAATATCAAGAGAATAAGTAAAACAAAAAAATAATTCAATGTATGAATTTAACGCGGAAATCCAGGAGAGTTCTTGGGCTTCATAGGCAATGATGGTAATTCCCCTGTTTGGCTATATGACTGTGCTGCACTATTTGCCCAACGCATCGCTGCTGCTGTTTCTCCGCCAAATGCCCCAAATTTGCCTGTTCTAAATTCGTGAGCTTCTTCTTCTATGATTGCCATACTCTTCCTCGTTTTCTTATCTTAGCACGCCATAGTGTTATTCTAGCTACATCTTTTTAATATTCCGTTAATTAAAGATGATATTTTATCTATTTTCTTAACACGTAGCGGAATGCTTTCTTCTATAATCAGATTATACCGAAAGTAAACCCTGCATGTCCATCGCATAGTGCACCTGTCAAAAACAGTTCACATGATTGTAACGGAACTGTCATAAATCTTTGGCTTTCGTGGGAAGCAAGCAATTCTGCAGGGTTGAAAAGGAAAAAACAATGGGACGAGTCTATTATTCGTCAAAAAATTTCGGCTGGGTTGTATTAATATGGAAGGGAGGATTGGGTTTGGGGATATCGGTAATTTCATGTTCGCTATGCATCGCCGCTTTGACTTCAGGCGGCGGTTCGCCGCGGCCCGAGGCGACGACATCACCATACTCTGAAGGCTTAAAGTTTTCTGAGGCCTGGATTTTCCGGAATATCTCCTTTAGGTTGGCGCAGGTCAGTTGCAAGTAGCAATACACCTTGTCGCCGAACAAATTATTGCCTTCCAGCAGCACTACCACTTCCGCGTCCAGAAGTCCGTCATCCACCAGATCGGGGGAGACGTATTTGCCGAAAGCGGGCGCAATCCATTTATTTTTTGTCATAATGCGTCCTAGTGACTATGGCCAGTGCTTTGGCCCCGGTTGGCGGCCTGAAACATCTGGCGGTCGATTTCTTCCCGTTTCTTTCTTGCCTTTTCCAATTCTGCTATAAGCACCAAAGCCGCCATTCGCGATTTCTTCTTCCGCTCTTCGGATGCATTTTTTATGACACCCAGCCCCGTAGGCAGCATGCTGTTGGCATCGACCAGCGCATCCGCTACGGCTTCATTAATGGTGCCGTCATTGTTGAAAAAGAGTTTCCAGTCCGTCATTGCTTTTACGTATTTTTAATTTAGATCAATTCTAGCATACACGGCATAAGTTTTATGATAAGCAATGAGGCGAGTTTTCTACTACCCTGCGATTATGTCAAGAATAGTTTAAGAAATCTTTAACGATGTTCCGGTAATATGCTTTTTTGACTTTATTCAGTGAACTATGACTCTACGTCTTACCGTCATTCTGTTTGTCTTGTTTAGTTTGGTGCAGGCTCCGCAAGGATTCGCAGAGGATGCGGATGTCATGCACCGGCAGTCTGCCTTTCTTTTTGCCAAGCGTAAGATATGGAATGACGCCATACTGCATGCGAAAGCGGCGCATAATGCAGTGCTCGTTAAATATTTCACGTGGGAATATCTGAAGGATCCGCAGTCGGGCGCGAGCTTCGACAGTATCGTGAGGTTCATGGAAGAGAATCCCGGCTGGCCGGACAAGGCCACCCTTGAAAAGCGCGCGGAAGTTGCGTTGATGTCGGGCAATCCATCCGACACGGTGCTTGCCGAATGGTTTCAGAAACACCCGCCGCAGACCAATCTTGTCCGATTGAAAATGGCGAAGGATGAGAAGGAACTTGATGCTATGATCCGTCATGCATGGGTCATGGACAATTATGACAGCACAACAGAAAAAGCAGTACTTGCTAAATACCATGCGGTGTTGCGTCCGGTGGATCATATCCGCCGTGTTGATCGGTTGCTATGGGAAGGGAATGAAGATGAGGCTAAGCGCCTGCTCAAATTTGTGTCGACGGATCATCAGAAACTGTTTCAGGCGCGTATGGCGCTGGCGGACGACAAGCTTTCCGTCCCCATGGCATTGCACCGGGTGCCGAAGAGCTTACGGGGCGATCTGGGATTGCTCTATGAGCGTCTAAAGTGGCATGTGCGCCATAATGACAGGGACGGGGTGCGCGGATCGCTGGCGAGTATGCCGAACGAAGTGCCGTATCCGGAAAAATGGTGGGGGATGCGCGAGCGTCAGGTGCGCGCGGCAATCGGCGAAGGAAATATCAACCTTGCGGAAAGGCTGCTGGCCCGTCACGGGCAGAAACGCGATACGCCTGGTTACAAGGAAGCGGAGTGGCTTAAGGGATGGATTGTGCTTAAATACCGTAAAGCTCCGCAGAAGGCCTATGCGATTTTTACGGCATTGCTTGAGCAGACGGAAACGCCGGGAAGCAAGGCGCGCGCTGCCTATTGGGCGGCCCGCGCGGCGGAGAAGATGGTCAAGACCGATCCGGCGCGCTGGTATGGCGAGGCGTCCCGCTATCCGACGACGTTCTACGGGCAGCTTGCATTCTGGGAGTTGAATAAATATGACCAGAACCGGCACGGCCATCCGGTGAAATCGAATAATTTGCCGACACCGGAAGAGAAGCAGCGTTTCCGGCAGCATGAGCTGGTGCAGCTGGTATATGCGCTGGCCGCCGCCAATGAAAGCGACGCAGCAAGCAAATTCATCTATTATCTTGCCCAAAATGCACAGTCCGGCAATGAAGCGATTATGGCGGCGGATCTGGGACGTGAGATCCATCGTATCGATTTCAGCGTACGCGCTGCCAAGAAAATATTGCAGCGTGATATCATCTCGCTCGATAATGGCTGGCCGGTGATCGCCGTTCCCACGAATACAGCGATAGACAAAGCCCTCCTGCTGGCGCTTTCCCGCCAGGAGAGCGAGTTCTATGCCGGCGCAGTAAGCCCGTCCGGGGCGTATGGGTTGATGCAGCTTCTGCCAGCAACTGCCAAAGAAACTGCAAGAAAGAACGGGCTTTCCTATTCCAGCGATGATTTATTCGAACCGCAATATAATATGGCGCTGGGAAGTATTTACATGAACATGCTCGTGACGAAATTCAGCGGTTCCTATGTGCTGGCAGTGGCAAGTTATAACGCAGGACCCGGCAGGGTACGGCAATGGCTGGGGGAGTTCGGGCGTCCGACGGCGGATGTCAGGGAAACTGTAGACTGGATAGAAAAAATTCCGACGGAGGAAACCCGCAATTATGTAGAGCATGTATTTGAGAATATGGAAGTATACCGTTTCCTTCTCGCCGGAAAAGCATTCGTCAGGACTATGATAGCCGATGATCTGGTAAGGAGCAGTGGCCTTTAGGCCCTCTAAGTGTAGTATTGTGTAATACGGGTATCTTTGTTAATAAGGGGCTATCATCAGCAATCAGTAGCATCATGTCCGATATTTCCATCGCCAAGCTTATTCAGGGGTATAAAAAATTTTACCGCAAATACACCGGTCAGGAATACAGCGATTATCGTAAGGCGGCGGCGCTTGGTCAGGAACCGAAGATCATGGTGATTGCCTGCAGCGATTCACGCGTCAACCCGTCTAAGATAATGCAGTCTAACCTGGGTGAAGTGTTTCAGGTGCGCAATGTCGCTAACATGGTGCCGCCGTACCGCCCGGATAAAGGTCATCATCACAGCACCAGCTCGGCGCTTGAATTTGCGGTGGGCACGCTCAACGTGGAGCATATCATCGTGATGGGGCATAGCGGCTGCGGTGGCATAAAAAGCCTGATTGACGGCGCTCCGGTGGCGCTTGACGGTGAATACAGCTTCATCAGCCAGTGGGTGAATATCATCGCGCAGGCGAAAAAGAAGGTAAGCGCCTTGCCGAGGCAGGAGCAGTACCATGCCTGCGAGTTGGAAGCGCTTAAGATATCCTTGAAAAATCTTTTGAGCTTCCCCTGGATCGCCGAAAGGGTAAAGCAGGGTAGCTTATCCATCCATGCATGGCACTTTGATATAGCAAGCGGCATGATGATGGCATATGATGAGGCCAGTGATAGTTTTTCCCCTGTGATAGAAGATAATGGCGCGGCGTCAGCAAGAAGAAACAGTTGAAGAAAACTCAGCCCCTTTGCATCCCAAATGCAATGAACGTCTTATTGCACATGCGCAACAAGAAAAGCAGCTGCTTAAGATGATAACCGATAAACGCCTGCCGCATGCCTTGCTGTTCACCGGGCAGCAAGGCATCGGTAAGGCGACGCTGGCCTACCGTCTGGCGCGTTTTCTGCTTGCGTCGCAGGAACCCGGCAGCAGCCTTTTCGGCGATACTCTGCCGCCGGAATCACTGCATATTGCGGCTACCCATTCTACCTTTCGGCGGGTGATTTCGGGAGGACACCCTGATTTGCTGATGCTGGAAGGCGATGACATCAAGATAGAGGAAGCGCGAAAAGTCCCGGAATTCCTTTCGCTGACACCGGCGGAAAGCGACTGGCGCGTAGTGGTGATTGACAGTGCGGAAGCCATGAACCGCAATGCCGCCAATGCGTTGCTCAAGACACTGGAGGAGCCGCCGTCTCAGGCGGTCATATTGCTGGTGAGTCATAACCCGGGTGAGTTGCTGCCCACTATCCGCTCGCGTTGCCGGACGTTCCGAATCCCTGCGCTTAAGGAAGAGGAATTTGCTTCTGTCATGTTGCAGATAGCTCCTGAAGTGGAGCGCTATGATTATGGTAAATGGGCATTGCTCTCTGGAGGTTCGCCGGGGATTGCATTGACGCTGATAGAAGGCGAGGCGGACGTGCTTTATAAGGAATTGCTGGAGCGCATCACCGAACAGGATACGGTGAAGCTGCATGCCTTCGCCGATCGTTTTGCGCGTAAGGATGCGGACAGCGACTGGCAGATATTAAAACGGCTGGTGCTCTGGCTGATTCCCCGGCTGGCTGCTCTCGGGAGTGGGATACGTGCGGAAGTGTTCCAGGGGGAGCTTGTGAAGTTGCAGCAAATACACGCCGCAAAGCCTGCATATTTCTGGACGGAAATATGGGACAGGCTTGGTAGCCTGTTTTCAGACACGGAACGGCTTTATCTGGACCGTAAGCAGGCGATGATTACGCTTATGCGGGCGCTAAGGTAAGAAATCAATATTTTTACAAAACCCCTTTAGTAGAGGGAATGTCGTCGCTTTTGCGTGGGTCAATGGCGATGGCCTCACGCAGGGAACGCGCCAGCCCTTTGTAACAGGATTCCACGATGTGGTGGTTGTTTTCACCATAGAGGTTTTCTATGTGCAGGGTTGTGCCGGAATTAAAGGCGAATGCCTGGAACCACTCACGGAAAAGCTCGGTATCCATTTCGCCGAGTTTGGGACGGCTAAAATTTACTTTCCAGACTAAATAGGGCCGTCCGGAAATATCAATGACGACGCGTGACAAGGCCTCGTCAAGCGGAATGAGTGCTGCGCCGTAGCGCGTAATACCGCGTTTTTCACCTAGTGCTTGTTTAACTGCCTTGCCAATGGCAATTCCTATATCCTCTGTGGTATGGTGGCCATCAATGTGTAGATCGCCTTTTGCTTGGATTGTCATATCAATAAGGCTATGACGTGACAAATGATCTATCATGTGATCAAGAAAGCCTATGCCAGTTGAGATGTCACTTTTTCCAGTGCCATCAAGATTTACGCTAACTTTTATTTGCGTTTCTTTCGTATTACGTTCTACCGTTGCGATTCTCATAATTCCAATACATTTTATTATGTCATCCCGCGACTTGATCGCGGGATCTCATGAGATTGCGCGGTCAAGCCGCGCAATGACGGCTACTTTTGAAATATTAAAGAATAAAACCCTTGAAATCCATAAAATTCTATCCACATATAGGGAATATGAATGATACACAAAATCCTATAATATGGCACGGTACGACCATTCTTTCTATCCGCAAAGGCGGTAAAGTGGTAGTGGCGGGCGACGGGCAGGTGAGTTTTGGCACGACTGTTCTGAAATCCACGGCAAAAAAGGTGCGCAGGCTGGCGGATAACAAGATTATTGCCGGTTTTGCAGGCGCGACAGCAGATGCGTTTACCTTGTTTGAACGTCTGGAGGCAAAATTGGAAAAACACCCTGGCCAACTTACCCGTGCCTGCGTGGAGTTGGCGAAGGACTGGCGAACGGATCGTTATCTCAGGCGGCTGGAAGCGATGATGGCGGTGGCGGATAAGAAAACATCGTTGATTATCAGTGGTACAGGCGATGTACTGGAGCCGGAGTATGGCATTATCGGTATTGGTTCCGGCGGCAATTATGCACTTTCTGCGGCGCGGGCGCTTATAGATACCGAGTTGGATGCTGAGGAAATTGCGAAGAAGGCGATGAAAATCGCAGCTGAAATCTGCATCTATACGAATGATAACATCACGATAGAGACGTTATAAGACCTTCAGTTTTATAAGCTCGTTTTCAAGCTTGTCCTGTGTCAGGGGTTTTGCGATATAGCTGTTTGCGCCGCTGACATAGGCATGGCCGATATAGCTTGAGTGGTCGTGCGAGGTGCAGATAATAATCGGCACCTCTCTTCCTTTTTCCATCTGGCGTATTTTTTTCATCAGCTCTATGCCGTTCATTCTCTCCATTTCCCAGTCCAGCAGGATACAGTCGGGAAAGGTGCTGTTACAAATGGCCAGCGCTTCTTCGCCATTGGATGCGCTGTGCACATAGAGTCCGGCTTTTGTCGCACATTGTTCGATTATCATGCGATCAAAAGCCGTATCGTCTACCACAAGGCATGTTTTCATGGCCACCACGTGTTATTTACGCTTCGACAACTCGACAAAGGGACGATGGGGTGCGCCGGTGAAAAGCTGGCGCGGACGCCCGATTTTCTGTTTCGGATCCTCGATCATTTCCTTCCATTGCGCCACCCAGCCGACAGTGCGGGCAAGTGCGAAAAGCGGGGTAAACATCTGCGAAGGAATGCCCAGCGCCCGGTAGATAATGCCGGAATAAAAGTCTACGTTCGGGTAAAGTTTGCGATCGATAAAATATTTATCTTCCAGCGCAATACGCTCTAGCTCCATAGCAATGCCGAGTAGGGGTTCGTCCTGCTTGCCAACTTCCTGAAGCACTTCATAGCAGGCTTTGCGCAGTACCGCCGCGCGTGGGTCGTAGTTTTTATAGACGCGGTGGCCGAAGCCCATCAGGCGGCGTTTTTTGTCTTTCACCCCGGCGATGAATTCCGGAATTTTGTCCTTGCTGCCGATTTCCACCAGCATGTTAATCACGGCTTCGTTGGCGCCGCCATGTGCAGGGCCCCAAAGCGATGCGATGCCTGCGCCGATGCAGGCGAAAGGATTGGCTCCCGATGATCCGGCCAGGCGGACGGTGGAGGTGGAGGCATTCTGCTCGTGGTCGGCATGGAGAATGAAGATCTTATCGAACGCGCGCGCCAGCACGGGATTGACCACATACGGCTCGCTGGGGTTAGAGAACATCATATGCAGGAAATTCTCTGAAAAAGTGAGACGGTTCTGCGGGTACACGAACGGATGGCCGATGGAATATTTATAGGCCATGGCGCAGAGCGTCGGCATTTTTGCAATCATCCGAAGTGCTGCAATTTCCCGGTGTTCGGGATTATTGATGTCAAGGCTATCATGGTAGAACGCGGAAAGCGAAGCGACTGCGCCTACGAGAATGGCCATCGGGTGCGAACGCCGCGGGAAGCCGCGATAAAGGAATTGCAGTTGTTCATGCACTATCGTACGGTGTGTGACTTTATTGGTAAAATCCTTCTTCTGTTCGGGATTCGGCAGATCGCCGTATAACAGAAGATAGCATACTTCCGAGAAATCGCTTTTTTCCGCGAGTTCCGCGATGTCATAGCCGCTATAGCGCAATATGCCTTCGTCACCGTCAATATAGGTGATTTTGGATTCACAGGCGGCGGTGGAGAGGAAACCCGGATCGAATGTGAAATATCCTGATTCGCTATAGAGCTTGCTGATGTCAATAACATCCGGCCCTTCCGAGCCTTTCAGGATAGGCAGTTCCAGCGTTTTATCGCCAATGGTGAGCCGTGCGGTTTTTGTTTCGGATACGAGTTTTGCGACTTTAGCTTCAGGCATGGGAGTCCTCCTTCTAAGAATCAACAGAATACTACAGAAAGGTTAATTTAAAGTTTACAGCAAGCCTCTTCAATCACATTCTGCAATTTTGTAAGGAATTCACGATTTTTCATGCCGTGTGTGATATTTTCTAAAAATTCTATCGTGATCGTGCCAGGTTTCTTAACAAAAGCATTTTTTTGCCAGAGATAGCCTGAATTGAGCGCAACTGGCACGACCGGAAGTTGGAGGCTTTGGTAAAGCGCCGCGACTCCGGGGTGGTAGAGGGAGGCGCTGCCCGGTGACATCCGTGTGCCTTCCGGGAAAATGATAATCGGGCGGTTTTCTTTCGCACGGGCCTTTGCTTCGCGCAGCATCTGTTTCATGGCGGACGCGCCGGACTTGCGATCGATGTAGATATTTTTCAGCCAGACAAGATACCAGCCGAAAACCGGAAAAAATATCAATTCCCGTTTTAGGACATAGGCGGGGCGATCCAGCAGCACCCAGAAAATAATCGTGTCCCAGGCCGATTGATGCTTGGAGGCGATAAGTGCCGCACCTTTAGGGATATGCTCGCGCCCGCGCACTTCATAGGTGATGTTGCACAGCACGCGCAGCAGCCACAGCGAACCCGCTCCCCATGCGCGGGCGATCGTAAACGCAAATGGGCGGTATACACAGACAAGTGGTATGCCGCATAGCCCAAGTACGGCAATCCATGCCCAGAAAGCGATATTAAATAGGGCAGAGCGGATCAGCATGGCTTTATACAATATTTATAAAAAGATTGCATTGTGGTGTAGTTTTTTTATGTTGGATAATATATTTTATATATTTAATGAACCGTACAAAAGAAAATGAAAACACGCATCTCTATTTTTGTTCTGGCTGCTGTTTTACTTGCAGGATGCAATAGCGGCGATTCTTCCTATTATACGGAGTATTCCCTGAATAAGAAGTTTGAAGGGCACCCGATCAATGAATTTTTCCATGCTTATGGTTTTCCTTCTGCCCGATTTGAAAAATCGGATGGCCAGATTATGTATCGCTGGGCTTCGTCTCAGTTAGATGTGTATCCGGCGCATGCGCATCCTGAAGCCTATTATTCTGATAAGGGAACGTATGAGGTAGTGGATGAACCCCGTGGCGGAACACGCAGGCAGTATTGCGAGTTACGTATTCATACAGACAGGGCAGAGACTATCCATAAGATAGATATTACGGTGGATTCCATGGGAAAATGGAGCAATTCAAGATGCTCTGAGATTTTCTGAACATAGTTGCAAGCAGAGTTTATGGTGCCCCCGGCGGACTTATCATACCACCGATAGCGTATTTAGATAAAATATTTTCTGTCGGATCCCCTGTACCGATAGACCATCCTTTGCTTGTTGGATTGTCATTTTTGTTCCAGATAACATATCCAGCAACACCATTATTAAACGCTGTTTGTAGATTATTATCAAATAAGGCTGCTCGTTGCTGCAAGGTTGCCTCAGTTACCGTACCTCCTGGGCATTGACCAGTTGTAGTAACTCCTTCCGCACAAATGCCGACTTCCCCTATAAAAGAAGGCTTATTCAGTGCTTTGCACGCGGCAAGACGGGACTGCAACTGCGGAGGAAAGGGAAGACTGCCAGTTTTATAACCGTGATACACATCGCATAAGTCAACAGTTCCGCTATTTACACGCTGAAAATCCGATCCTTGCCCGCCGCACCAGCTAATCGCTCCCAGGTCCACCATATGGTTATGGTCAACTTGTTTGATTGCTTCTACCATATTATGGGCAAAATTAAATAATGCACTTTCTGCGGTAGTCTCGGAACAGGAATTGTTGGGGTTTCTTCCATCCGGCTCATTTACCAGTTGATACCAGGCAATAGTCGGTTCGTTCGCATAATGCTGCGCTACTTTTACTGCGTAATCATGAAACGATAAAGGATATCCATCGTTTTGCTGGGTATATCCGCTTTGATACCATGACAGGTACTTCATAGTGCTGGAAGGCTCACAATTTGTCCATTCGTTCACCAGTATGGGAAGTATATAGAGATTATATTTTTTGGCATAACTGACGAAACGGTCAAATGTTGTGAAAGTGGAAGCGTTGTCTCCTCCCTGAAAAAATGCGACACGCACAATATTGCCCTTTGATGCGTTATGGATTTGTGCAAATACTGTATCAAGCTGGCTATCTGAAGGCCCAGAGCAACCGCTACCTAACCAGTCGTAATTATAACCGACAGCCCGGAACTCTTGTCCGTTAACCAGAAGATGTGTGCCGGATTTAGTAATAAAACCGCTAATTATCGGCGTTCCTTGTGCGTCTTGAGAAAAAGCAGAACCTGATAATATTCCCCCTAATAACACCGTCCACGAAAATATACTCACGACGCCTTTACGCATATAACGTAACGGATTGTTCTGGAAGAAAAAAACAAAAGACTTAAATATTCCTGGCATAAATATATCTTAAAAGTTAATAAAAATATACGTATTGGAGAGTATTATTTTGATGATAATATCATAAATAAGTTAACTAATCGTTAGTTATAGAGATATTTACTAAACGAATTGCGTTTATTGAAATCTGAATGACAAAGCGCAGTTTTGGATAGGAGCGTTTTGTAACTGGTATTTCTGAACTGCGGCGCTGCCACCTGCATAGCTGTTATCATAACAGGTTGTATTTGCATATGGAGTTGCCGCTGTTGATGAAGCACAATAATCACTACCCCCGGCTCCTTGAGTGAGGCCACCGGCGGGGCCTATATAATTGCTACTGTTCCCAACATCAAAATTTTGATAACAGGCAATGACGTTACCCGATTGCGGCAAGCCATCATCGATCTTGCTGTCAATGTTATATGCTTGCTGTACGGTTAGCCCAGGATTAGAGGTTGAATATATGCTGCAAATAATTTGAGTGACTGAAGAGACGGTATAGTAATTTGTGCCGTTGCCGATGCTGATAACATAGACAAAATTGTTTGTTCCTATCTTTGCGGTTGGAAGCCATCCGCTTATTTTTGGAGTTGATGTCAAGGTCGTTGTGCTGGAAGTACTTTCGTTGGGATAGCCAGCTCCTATCCCTATATAGGTGTCAATCAGGCCGGCTGTGCTAAGGTCCTGCCAAAAGATGGCAAGTTCGCCGCTTCCTATAGTGTGATTGCCAACCCCACTTGCATTATTGCTGCAATTACTTTGCAGTATGCCGTTCCCATCGCCTTCGCCAGGATATTGTCCCCTGGCCTGAAATCCGAAATTACTTGCATAAGGGTCGGGAATATCGCCAGGCAAACCGCCGTATTTACCCTGAAATGTGTGAAGCGCCGTATTATATTTTTCGATCTGAGCAATTTGTGCCCGCTGTGCGGCGGTGTCTATCAAATCCCGCCCGGTCAAAATCCCACCGACAATCAGGCCGATAATGACTAGGACGATGCTTAGTTCGATGAGCGTGAAGCCGGAAGCAGAACAGGCAGTGGGGAGCATTTCCTAAGTATAGAAAATTCCCCTAATAAATCAATGTGATTTTCTGATTGACCTAATATCATTAGGGGAGATCGTTTGTCATTCTGAAGTGTAGTTGTTTTCAGCAATGGGGTAGGAGATTTATTCACTAATCTCCGGTGCCATCCTGCCAGTATTGCGTTTGGGCAGGTAATTGCTGTTTATTGTTTTTACCACTCCTTTTTCTGTGTCAAGAAGATGTATGGCATAGGTGGCATGTGTGTTGAAAGACTCCTCGCCATAGGAAAGCAGGATATGCGAGTCAGTGTTGCGGAAAGCCGGGATGGAAGGATCGGCGGCAGCACCGGTGATATAAAGCAGTCCGCCCAGAATTTCCGAATGCGCGCCCGCTTTATTATCCAGCACAGTACAGTCCTGCTCAGTCTTGATGCCAAGAATCCATAACGGCGCGCCGATATTTGCAATCCGCACTCCCGGTCCTTCTGTGTTAAGCTGGCGTGCCCATACACCCTGGCTGCCTGCTACGGAAACAGTGCCGCAGCAGGTGTTATCCATGAATGCCTTGCCGCCGCCTGCCGGACGGAGCAAGGTAGTCACGCCCGCGCCGACGACATCGCGTAAATAGAGGGGAGCGCTGCCTGCGGCTTCTACGGCCACCTGATCGCCCAACCAGCTATTATCGAAGGCGAGTTTTTCGATAATAAGGATATTTTTCATATTATTGGTACGGAACATGCCAAAATCACGCCGAAATCCTGAAGGACGCCGGGCAACAGCGTGAATGGTGGAAGTCATGCCGATAATATGCCGCACACTTGGCGGAACAATGATATTATCGCTGATAAGGTAGGTGCCGTGCGGAAAATATACAGTTGCTGCACCGGATGCGAACGCCTTGCGGATCGCTCCTGTCGAGTCTTCTTCTGAGTCCGGCTTTGCACCAAAATGTGTAACACTTACCCATTTTTGCGGAGGCTCGTATGAAGGGGCGGGGGGATATTCCACCGGTAGCGACCATGGGGTCCCTGAAGTTGAAAGCCGTGTGTTCCCATTATAAACACCGTCCATAACGGCAGGCGGTGTCATGCCCAGCGCTGTTTCATAGCCTTGTATGTGTAGGCTCCGTATGTTCATATAGCCTTTATTATCAATTGCATTGCTACCTGATGTTGAATTCTCTATCTTTCCGCCTTCTATCACCATCAAGCCGTCCTGTGACAGGTTGACGATTGGCTGGCGTGCCTGACTGATTGCCAAATCATGGATGGAAAGCACATTATGGTTATTACGCAACCCGATTTCCTGGTTCTTCAGCGCTATAGCTTCCATCGTCACGCCATATTCGGTATTGGCGGCGTCAATGCCGATGGTAAAGCCGTCCACCGTAACATTCTGTAATAACGATGGTCCTGGCCATTTGCGGGTCAGTGCAATGCCTGTACTTCCGCTGCCGGGGGCAGCGCGCACCAGTACATTGCGTACCGCGCCCATATTATTGGCAAGGTAATCAATGCCGATCGCACCCGGATTATTTTTGCCGGCGTCAATGGTCATGTTCTCGACGTAGTTCATATAGGCGTCGTTACCTTCGCCTTTGCCGGTATAATCCTTGCCGCCGCTGGTAGGTGTGCCATCGATCAGCTTCGCTGTCGTAAAGAAGATAGCCTTTGGATTTTCCTGGTTATTATAACCTTCTGCATTATCCTTAAGCCGGATAATGGTGCTGCTTTTATCTTCTCCCATAAGAATCGCGCCGCTGCCGAACTTGCCGTTCGGATAACGCTTTTCTATGGAAGATGATACGAGGTAAGTGCCTGAAGGAAAATATACAATTTTGTCTTTCCAGAAAGAAGGGCCGGTATCGCTGCCGCTTGCGGTAAGCGCGGCCTTTATTGCAGCCGTATCATCCGTAACACCGTCGCCTTTTGCACCAAAATTCCGTACGTTAATCGCCCCCGCATCCACCGGAAATACCAGCGCAGCCTGGGAGTCCGTATAGATAAGAACGGATGCCGCTGCGAGTAATCTTAATGCAAATAACATACAAATCCCTAAAAATCCCAATGACATTAATGCAACAATTGTTATATATAAAGAAGATTAATAAATATAAACGAATGTTAACAATAATTATATATTGATATGGCGGGATCCCTGGTAACATTACTGCTTTTACGGAAACTCCGTGTGCATTCTCTGGATAAAACCGGATTGAAACATGCTGCGGAAGATCTGGCGGCGCGTGCGCGCGATTTTTCACCGAATGTTATCATTGGTATCCGCTCCGGCGGTTATCATGTCGCGAAAATCATGGCAGAAACAACACCACAGGCAGCGCTGCTGGGCATAACCTGCCGCAGGCCTAGCACACAGAAAAAGCAACGCTATTCGATTTTTAAACGCCTGTTGTGTAAATTACCGCATTTTATTACCGATCGGCTGCGCTTACTTGAGCATATTATTATTACCAGCCTGTGTGTGCCGAAACGCACCGCCCTGATACCAGACGCGGGAGAACTGGCTGCGATAGAGCATACGTTACAGCGGGTGGGCGGCGCTGCGCGAATCCTGATTGTAGATGATGCGGTGGATAGTGGCTCTACCATCGCGGCGGTGCATAAGGCGATAAAGAACATTGCCAATCCTTCCGCGGTCATTAAGATAGCGGCGATTACCGTCACTACTACCACGCCGTTTATCGAACCGGATTTTTCACTGTACCGTTATGTCCTTTGCCGATTCCTCTGGTCGCTCGACTCTAAAAGCGGCAGCTGTGCTGATTTTTGATCTCGACGGCACCATTCTCTCCGTCAATAGTTTCCATTTCTGGGTACTAACCATGCTTATAGGCCGATTTGGCGGTCTTTCCTATGGTGAACGTATTGTACTCTCCCTGCGTACTATCCGAACATTAGTGGAACGCAAATTGTTTAGAAAAAGCCACTCTGCTATCCGGCAATATCTGCAGGGGGCATGGATGGATGCTTTGGAGAAGGATGCAGGGCAAGCGGCCCTGCTCAGGCTGCACGAAGGCTTAAGGAATCGAATCAGGCCGAATCTCAGGAACGTGCTTGATATCGTAGCGGAAGGCAAGGCGGATGCTGTCCTGGCAACAGCAGCGGCGGGTGTATATGCGGAAGGCTTTGCCCTTAGCCTGGGGTTCCGGCACATCCTTACCACGGATGGCTTAAGCGAAAATTCCGGCGAAAAGAAGCGCGACAGGGTGTTATCACTGCTTGCGGATCAGGGATTGCAGCACCGCACGCGGATTTTCTTTACCGATCATGAGGACGATCTGCCGTTGATACGGGAAAGTCATCTCGTCTTATGGTTCGGCAAGTATGAAGATATGCAACGGATACGAAAATATGCGCTGGATGTAGAGATTATTCCCTGTGCGCATCTGCCCGGTAATGAAATTATAAGGTTATTAGAGATATGAAACCGGTTCACATTATCGGCAGCGGGCTGGCAGGCAGTGAAGCGGCATGGCAACTGGCGCAGGCAGGCAGAAGCGTCGTTGTCCACGAGATGCGGCCTATCCGCAAGACCGAGGCGCACCAGACGGATAAATGCGCCGAGTTGGTATGCTCGAATTCTTTCCGATCGGATGATTCAGTAAATAACGCCGTAGGGTTGTTGCATGAAGAGATGCGCCGCGCCGGATCGCTTATCATGCGTGAGGCGGATGCGCATAAGCTGCCTGCAGGATCCGCGCTTGCAGTAGATCGGGAGGGCTTTTCGCAGGGGGTGACTCAGGCCTTGCAATGCCATCCGTTTATCCGTTTTGAGAGAGAAGAGCTGACTGTGTTGCCGCCGCCGGAATATGGCGACATAATTATCGCCACCGGGCCACTGACCTCACAGGCGTTGTCGGATGCTATTTTGTACGCTACCGGCGAGGCCTATCTTTCATTCTTTGACGCTATTGCGCCGATTGTGCTCAAAGACAGCATCGACATGAACGTAGCATGGTTCCAGTCGCGCTATGATAAAGGCGAGGGGGCGGATTATATCAACTGCCCACTGTCGCAGGAACAGTATTATGCGTTTATCGATGCGCTGCTGGATGGACAGAAAACCGAGTTCCGCGAATGGGAGAAAAATACGCCTTATTTTGAGGGTTGCCTGCCCGTGGAAGTGATGGCGGAACGGGGCAGGGAGACGTTACGGTTTGGCCCCATGAAACCAGTAGGGCTAAAAAATCCGCATCGGGTAGAGCAGCCTTTTGCTGTGGTGCAGTTGCGTCAGGATAACAAACTCGGCACGCTTTATAATATGGTCGGTTTCCAGACCAAGCTGAAATATGGCGAGCAGCAACGGGTATTGCGGATGATACCGGGGTTGGAAAACGCTGAATTCGTTCGTCTGGGTGGCCTGCACCGCAATACGTTTATCAACAGCCCTAGGCTTCTGACGGGTGATTTACGCCTTAAAGCCGCGCTGCATATACGTTTTGCCGGGCAGATTACCGGGGTGGAAGGCTATGTTGAAAGCGCTGCTATCGGGTTGCTTGCGGGCAGGTTTGCCGCCGGTCAGGTGACTCCGCCGCCACCCACCACGGCATTAGGCAGCCTGCTGGCACATATTACCGGCGGTGCAGAAAGCAGGCATTTTCAGCCGATGAATATCAATTTTGGGTTATTCCCGACCTTATCTGGTAAAGTCCGCAAGGATAGACGCGCTGAGCGTATGACTACGCGGGCAAAAGAAGATTTGCAGCAGTGGCTGCGTTCTTCTGTGGATAGCAATACGGGCAATGTTCATCCTGAACATAGTGCGGTTGTGCTTGATCCGATTGCGTGAGCGTATGCTCACGTGCGGCGCAGAGGGTAGCTGTCTGGGAAGCCGCAAGTCCGTGACCGACGGCGATGCGCTCATCAAATACGTAGCATTCACCCTGCCATCTGCTTTCTGATTCGGGTATTTCTTCCAGATATTTCAGGATGCCGCCTTTCAAGTGGTAGACTTCTTCAAACCCCTGATCGAGCATCCAGGCACTGAATTTTTCGCAACGTATGCCGCCGGTACAGAACGTAGCTATTTTCTTATGTTTTGCCGGATCCAGTGTATTACGCACATAGGCGGGCAGTTTCTTGAAGGTACGGATGTCCGGATTGTGCGCACGCTCAAACGTGCCAAGATGCACTTCATAGCGGTTGCGGGCGTCGATAATGATGGTTTCAGGATCGTCGATCAAGGCATTCCATTCATGCGCGCTGACATAAGTTCCCACTTTCTTCAGCGAGACTTTTTCCCCGATGGAAATTGTCTCTTTTTTCAGACGAACCTTGGTGCGCTTGAAAGGCTTAGTCTCACAGAAACTTTCCTTATAGTCAAAGTCACTTTTGATGACATCGTTTTTGAGATAGGCAAGGAATTCGTGCATCGCCTGCCTGCTGCCCGCAATGGTGCCGTTAATGCCTTCCGGGGTGATCAAGAGCGAGCCGCAGATGGATCTGGCAGTAAGCTCTTCCAGCAGTGGTGCGCGCATGCGTTCAAAGTGGGGGAAGTCAAAAAAATGATATAATGCGGCGACGACAAAAGACATAGCGTATTTTTATCCGTACAAGATTAGAGCGTGTCCTCAATTACTACTATCGCTTGCTACAAACAACGATTATCGCGCTTCCGGTGCTCACGTACTTTAACGTACGCTCCGCGCCGGTTCTCATAATCCGTTGTTTTCACTGGCGCGCTAGCGTAATTGAGGACACGCTGTAGACTTCCCCTGCAACTCTTCTGCACCGGAAAATCTGCTTGGAAATTCCATACTCAAAACTCACGTACTTCCTTGTACGCTCAAGTTTCTCCCTGCGAAGAATTTCCTTCGCGCTTTTCTCGCCGCAGCGAGTTTGAAAGAAAGTCTATTAGATTGCAGCCTATATCACCCTATTCGCTATTTTCAATCAAAAGGAGTCTTTTATGGGAAATAATCCCTTTCTTCCCGAACATGTGGAACGCTACGTCACCGGCACTGTCACCCGCGAATTGCCCGTGCAGAAACGCTTGAGGGAAGCCACCCGCCAGATGCCGCAGCATGTCATGCAGATCTCGCCGGATGAAGCAGCGTTCCTTGCCATGATGGTACGGACGATAAATGCCCGTAGCATACTGGAGATCGGTACTTTTACCGGGTATAGCGCCTTGGCAATGGCGCTGGTGCTTCCTGCAGGCGGCAAGTTGGTGGCATGTGACATCAGCAAGGGGTGGACGGATATCGGAAGGCGTTACTGGCGTGAAGCAGGAGTGGAGGAGAAGATTGAACTCCGGCTTGGGCCGGCGCAGGATACGCTTGCCGAATTGCTGGCAGAGGGCAGGGAAGATAGTTTTGATTTGGCATTCATCGATGCCGATAAAACCGGGTATGATGGCTATTACGAAGCCTGTCTGAAACTGGTACGGCCCGGCGGCATGATTGCATTTGATAATATGCTCTGGGGAGGGGCGGTGGCCGATTTGACGGAACACGATGTTGATACGGAAGCTTTGCGCACGCTAAACCTGAAAATCCATAACGATATGCGTGTGGATAGCTGCTTGCTTACCCTTGCGGACGGAGTTATGCTGGCGCGCAGACGCGAGTAGGCCTTTATTTTTCCACATTCTAGTGTACCGTCCCATGCAGTGCTTTACCTAATGGCTTATGCCATAGTCTGTAGGCAGCATGGGACGAAAGGTACACTAGCCATTATAATGAGTGTAGTGTTTACCCGCGCAGGCAACGGACTTTCAATCTGGGGTAAAGTGCTGCGCGGGACACTACACTAGAGGAGGCGGTTATGGCAAATGACGCATCACGTTCCGGTACATTCAAAATCGGAGGAGAAATTACGGTTAACCGGCTTGGGTTTGGCGCTATGCGTATTACGGGGCCTGGTATATGGGATGAACCGCAGGATCGTCCTGAAGCAGTGCGTACACTTAAGCGCCTGCCTGAACTAGGCGTGAATTTTATCGATACTGCAGACAGTTATGGGCCTGAAACCAGCGAAAACCTGATCTGTGAAGCGCTTTATCCTTATAAGCAACTGCTGATTGCCACCAAAGGCGGCCTGGTGCGCACGGGGCCTGATAATTGGGTGCCGCTTGCGAGGCCGGAATATCTGCGTCAGTGTGTTGCCCTGAGCTTGCGCCGCCTGAAGGTGGAACGTATTGATCTTTGGCAACTGCATCGTATTGATCCCAAAACCCCGCGTGAAGAGCAGTTCGGCGTCATCCAGGAGATGCAGAAGCAAGGCCTTATCCGCCATGTGGGATTAAGCGAGGTAAGCGTCAAGGAAATCGAAGCGGCACGGAAATTCTTTCCCGTAGCGACAGTACAGAACCGCTACAACCTGATTGATCGCAGCAGTGAAGAAGTGCTGGATTATTGTGCCAAGCATACTATCGGTTTTATCCCCTGGTATCCGCTTGCTGCCGGGGAACTGGCGAAGCCGGGCGCAGTGCTGGATAGCGTGGCGCGTAAGCTGAACGCCACGCCAAGCCAGATTGCACTTGCTTGGGTGTTGAAGAGAAGCCCGGTTATGCTGCCCATTCCCGGCACCGGAAAGGTAAAACATTTGGAGGAAAATGTCGCTGCCGTATCCATTATGCTTTCCGATGAGGATTTCCACGCTTTGGACGAAGCAGGTCGGAATGCGTCGAAACAGGCCGCGTAATTTTATCTATTGGCAGGTGATGACAAGCTTGGCGATTATGTCTGGGACATTGTTAGTCTTACGTCTTCTTTATATCTCTTTCGGATATGGAACGTAACCTGTTTATGTGCTATATATTATACTTCAAGTTAGTGAATGACTAAGGGGGGGGGATTTTATGAAAAATTCCGTAAAATTAGTTTATGCTATCACAATCTTGAGTCTGGTGGCAGGATGTGGAGACACTCCCGGTCGCCGTGCGGCTACAGGTGCCGGTATTGGTGCGGGAGCCGGTGCCGTTGGGGCAGTGCTACTCGATGCTAACCCAGTCGCTGGTGCGTTGATCGGGGGGGGCAGCGGGGGCGGTGACTGGAGCAGCAACCAACAAGAAGCAAATTAATTTGGGCAATTAGGCGAAGAGTTCTGCCTGTATAGAGCCATGATCCACAGCTAGCACTTGGGCATCCAGGCCTTCAAAGACATCGTGATCGGTTCCAGTGAGCCAGCATTGCGCGCCTAAGGCCTGCAGTTCAGTGAAAAGTGCTTCGCGGCGTGTGCCGTCAAGGTGGGTGGCCACCTCGTCAAGCAGCATGACGGGTACATTACCGTGCCATAGCGCACCCGCCTGTGCCTGTGCAAGCACTATGGAAACCAGCAATGCCTTCTGCTCGCCGGTAGAACAAAATTCTGCAGGCAGATTTTTTTCTTTATGTATGACATCTATTTTTGTCCGATGCACGCCGGTGAGGGCGCGTCCAGCCGCTGCATCCTGAGCACGGCTGCTTTTTAGTGAGTCTCTGAAGCCATTTTCGGTTGCCAGCGCTGAATTCTGCGTCAGCAACTCTTCCACAGCTCCCGATAAGACGATATGCGCTTTAGGAAAGACATGGGTGGGGATGTTCATGGCGTTATTCAACTGTTCCGCAGCATTCTGGCGTGCAACCGCTATGGCAATGCCCTGTTCCGCCATTTTCTTCTCCAGCGCTGTGAGCCAGACCGGATCGGTCTGTCCCATTTGTAGCAGACGGTTACGTTCGCGCATGACGCTTTCGTAGGCATTTACGCGCGTGGCATGCGCGCCGTCAAAACTGAACACCAGCCGATCCAGGAATTTACGCCGCTCGCTGTTGCCTTCGATAAACAGCGTATCCATTTGCGGCGTGAGCCACAGCACAGAAAAGATACGGGCGAGATCCGTATGCGAGCGCGCGGTTTTTTCGTCGATTTTGACAATGCGTTTATCGTTACCATTACACTCTCTGCCGGTGCCGATGTTCGCGGGCCCCTTTAACCCCTCAATCTCTGCATGCAGCGCCCAGGGCTTGCCGTTATGCAGGTTGTCCAGTTCACTGACGCTTGCCCGCCGCAGGCCACGTCCGGGAGTGAGCAGTGAAATCGCTTCCAGTATATTGGTTTTCCCCGCACCATTGGCGCCGACAAGCACTACTGGGCGTATATCTACCTCCAAGTGTGCATAGGAATAGTTGCGGAAATTGGAAAGTATCAGGGTTTTAATATGGATGTTCATTTCAGCAGGCAGCAGTACTGCATTGTTCTTCTGAAGTTTAGGTATTAGCGGGCAGTTATAATAGGTAGAGATTTAACGTTCTCTGTCTGTGTTACCTTTTTTCTGTTCTTTTTTTGCTTTTTGTCTTCTCAGGAATTCGTCAGAGCCGGTTATGTTATCATGTTGTTCTTCACCGGAAGATATGGTATCTGCTGTATCTTGTTTGTTTCCGATTACACGGATGTCTTTGGCTTGTGGATGACTTTTAAGATATTTCTCAAATAATTCTTCAGCATACACCGGATCGCCAGCTATCGCATCTCTGATTGATTGCCTTTGTCTATCAATTTCCTGTCTCTCACTTGGAATGATATATCCTTCAGGAGCTGGTACTTTGGCCACAGCTTCTGCTTCAATTAACTCTATGATTATACTATCAAGTTCAGGATCCAAATCGGAGAATTTTCTTATCCCTTCTGGTCTTTGAGCATCAAATTCATTCGTCATATAATTTAATATACTGCTAGGGATTACACCCGCATCGGCATGATGACGTAGAGCGCGCTGACATCGGCAGTGTCGCGCACCAATGCCGGAGAAGTGCCGTCGGCCAGCATGAATTGCACGATGTCGCCTTCTATCTGTCCCATCATATCTAGCAGGTAGCGCGAGTTAAAGCCAATCTCTATCGGGTCGGCGGCATAGGTAACATCAATTTCTTCCGTCGCTGTGCCGTGTTCGGGGCTATCGGCGGAAAGGGTCAGCTTGCCCTTTGCTACCGCAAGGCGGATGCCGCGGGTTTTCTCAGAGGCAATGGTAGACACGCGATCGACCGCAGAGGTAAACGTCTTGCCATCGAGCTCCATTAATTTGTCATTCTGGCTGGGGATAACGCGCTCATAATCGGGGAAAGTGCCGTCTATCAATTTCGACACCAGCACGGCGTTGCCGCAGGCGAAGCGAATCTTGCTTTCCGACAGCGAGATATCAATATGGGTGAGCCCGTCCTGTGTCAGTTTTTGGATTTCACCGATGGTTTTGCGCGGGATGATGACGCCGGGCATGCCCGCTGCTCCACCCGGCAGCGCCACTTCAATGCGTGCAAGGCGGTGGCCGTCGGTCGCCACGCTACGCAGCACCCCAACTCCCTGGTTCTCGGCGGCATGGAGGTAAATACCATTTAAATAATAGCGGGTCTCCTCGGTGGAAACCGCAAAACGCGTCTTTTCAATAAGTGCGCTGCATTCCGAAGCGGTAATCGAAAAGGAAAAAGGCAGTTCACCTTCGGTCATCACCGGGAAGTCTTCCACCGGTAATGTGGCAAGCGAGAAACGCGAATTCCCGGCGCGGATGACGAGCTTGGTTGCATCCGGTACGCGGGATATTTCAACCTGTGCGCCATCGGGCAGCTTGCGGATGATGTCATAGAGCGTTTGTGCGGGAACGGTGGTTTTGCCAGGTTCCGCAACCGCTGCTACCGTGCGCTCGACAATGGCGATGTCCATATCGGTCGCCGTCAGGTAAAGCGTATCCGCTGCGGCTTCCAGCTTGACATTGGAGAGGATTGGGATGGTGCCCCGGCGCTCGACAACGGATTGCACATGCCCCAGCGCTTTAAGCAACAACGAACGTTCAATGGTCAGTTTCATAGGTTTTGCCGATTCCTGATTAATTTTTCGAGAACATAGTATATAAAATAATTTGTTGCAAGCTTGGAAGCTTGTTGTATTTCAGGGGATGAAAGCGGAGGAAAAAATGCAGAAACCATTTACTATCGGCTTGATCCAGATGCGCATGGAAGAAGATGGCAGTGCGAATCTGGCGAAGGCGCAGGCCATGCTGGAAAAAGCGGCAAAGCAAGGCGTGCAGGTGGCCTGCCTGCCGGAGCTATTCCGCTCGCCGTATTTTTGCAAAACGGAAGATCATACCATATTTGATCTGGCGGAGTCTATTCCCGGCCCGAGCACGGAAGCGCTTGCAAAAACGGCGAAGCAGCATGGTATGGTCATTATCGCCTCGCTGTTTGAACGCCGCACTGCCGGGATTTATCATAATACCAGCGTGGTGCTGGATGCGGATGGAAAGCAGGCGGGTATATACCGCAAGATGCATATTCCCGACGATCCACTGTATTATGAGAAATATTATTTTACGCCCGGTGATTTAGGTTTTAAGGCGTTTGATACGAAGTATGGTAAGCTCGGCCAGCTCGTCTGCTGGGATCAATGGTATCCGGAAGCGGCGCGGCTCACTGCCATGCAGAGCGCGCATGTGCTGTTTTATCCGACTGCCATCGGCTGGCATCCGGCGGAGAAGGAGGAATTCGGCGTCGCGCAAGCCGACGCGTGGGAAACCATACAACGCGGTCATGCAATCGCCAACGGCGTTTATGTTGCCGCCTGCAACCGGGTTGGGTTTGAGCCATCCCCTAACAAGGAGGGCAGGGGCATTGAATTCTTCGGAAACTCATTTGTCGCCGACCCGTTCGGGCGGATACTGGCTAAAGCCTCTTCCGATAAGGAGGAGATTATTACTGCCGTGTGCGATCCGAAAACGCAGGAGCAAACGCGTCGCTGGTGGCCGTTCTTCCGCGACCGGCGCATTGACGCGTATGGTGGCCTGACCGAAAGGTTTGGCAAATGATGCGGATGCCTGCTGAGTGGGAGAAGCAAGCCGCTATATGGCTTGCCTGGCCGCATAATAAAAGTGATTGGCCGGGAAAATTTGATACCGTAAAATGGGCGTATGCCGAGATTATCCGCTGCCTCACGCAAGGCGCGCGGGTGAGGTTGCTGGTACGCAATACGGCGGAACGCCAGAAGGTGGCGGATATTCTTGAAAAAGCGCATATTGATCTGGAACAGGTGGATTTGATTATCGCGCCGACGAACCGTTCCTGGCTGCGTGACTCTGCGCCCATTGTTGTCTATGACGGCAAACAGCGAACCCTGGTGAACTGGCGGTTTAATGCCTGGGCGAAATATAATAACTTTCAGAATGACAGTAAAATCGGAGAATGTGCCAGCAAATTTCTTAACCTCCCCGTCGTTAAGCCCATGCATAAGGGCAAAAGAGTCGTGCTGGAAGGCGGCTCCATCGAGGTAAACGGCAAAGGCACGTTGATTACTACGGAAGAATGCCTGCTGAGTGACGTGCAATGCCGCAATCCGGGCTTTACGCGACAAGATTACGAGCAGGTCTTTGCCCGTTATTTAGGGATTTCCCAGGTGATATGGCTGGGCAACGGTATTGAAGGCGATGATACGCATGGCCATATTGACGACCTTGCCCGCTTCGTTAATGCTAGTACGATCGTGACCGTCATTGAGAGCGATAAAAACGCATATAATTATGCTCCGCTGAAGGATAACCTGAAGCGCCTTAAGGCCGCGCGCGACCAGAATGGAAAAACACTGGATATTATAGAATTGCCAATGCCGAAAAAGATATATTTTGATGGACAGCTGTTGCCTGCTAGCTATGCCAACTTCCTGATCAGTAATGATAAGGTGCTGGTGCCTGTCTTTAACGATTCCCACGATCGCACGGCGCTCAACCTTCTCGCAGAAGCATTCCCGAAGCATGAAGTTACTGGCATTTATTGCGGCGATTTCATTTTAGGGCTTGGTACTATCCACTGCGCCAGTCAGCAGGAACCAGGATAGTTTATAGCCATTTCAAGTAATTTCTGTACGAGCTTGTACGTCAACGTGTTGGAAACCGAAACTATCAAATCAAAGAAATATCCCTCCCGATACCTCGATTCTCTGGCCGTTAATCCAGCCGCTGTCATCCGACAGCAGGGACGCTACTGCTCCGCCGATATCGTCGGGCAGGCCCACGCGCCCCAGCGCGGTTGACGAAGCAATAATGTCATTAATCTGCTTATTGTCCCTGACGAGGCCGCCGCCGAAGTCCGTCTCTATGGCGCCGGGAGCGATAATATTGGCTGTAATTTTACGCGGCCCCAGTTCTTTTGCCAGATAGCGGGTCAGCACCTCAATAGCCCCTTTCATCGCGGCATAGGCGGAATAACCCGGCATTGAAAAGCGGGCAAGGCCCGAGGAAATATTGATAATGCGTCCCCCGTCTTTCATCAGCGGCAGCAATTTTTGGGCCAGGAAAAAAGTACCCTTGAAATGGACATTCATGAGATCATCAAACTGCGTTTCCGTAGTGTCCATGAAGGGATTATTCACTCCCATGCCTGCATTATTCACCAAAAAGTCGAAATTATTGCGTTGCCAGTTTTGATGCAACGCCGCTTTTACCTCTTCTGCGAAGACGGCAAATGTGTCATGCCCAGCCATGGAAAGCTTCAATGCCACTGCCTTTCGTCCCATTTTTAGAATCTGTGCTACCACTTCCTGCGCTGCCGCTGCATTGTTCTGGTAGGTAAGGATGATATCATTTCCCTTTTCCGCCAGATGCAGGGATATGCTTTTGCCGAGGCCGCGGCTGCCACCTGTGATAAGCGCAATTTTCATTGTAATTTCCTTTCCTGTTTGAACAGTACTTATTTATTATTTAGATTATTTCAATCTGAATAGTGATTTATTATCATAAGCACTCGAATCGAAATCCCGATGATACCTCTGCATTATGAACATCACGCTATACGTGGTTGCCCGGACTGCGGATTGCTGAGTGCCCTGCCAGCAACCTGCAAGAGAATGGCGATCATCTGTCCGCGCTGTTTCCGCGTTCTGGCGAGAGCACGCCATCACTCGCACGATTATATCCTTGCCTGTGCGCTGGCCGGGCTGTTATTCGGGCTGGTGCTGCTTGCTGCTCCCTTTATTCATATCATCCTTTACGGGCGCTTTCAGAACAGCACCTTATGGACAGGCGTTGAAACATTGGATCACCAGAGACTAGCGCCACTTGCCATCGTGGTCATGCTGACGGCGCTTATCCTGCCGCTGGCGAAGCTGGCCATGATGAATCTCTTATTACTGGGGATAAGGCAGGAGCGTCCTCCTTCTTATCTTTCCCTGCTGTTTAGGTGTTTCAGGAAAATATCCCATTGGGCGATGCTGGAAGTATTTCTGCTCGGGTTTTTGGTAGCCTATACGCGCCTTAAGGTCATGGCGTACATACAGGTGGATACGGCCGCATATGCACTCTGCGGCGCGATCCTCTTAACTGCAGCGGCGGATGCGGATATGGACGGCGAAGAGATATGGGAGCGGATAAAACGCGGCGGGCAGAAGGTGGAAAATTGGGTAAATGGAATGATAAGGCCGCTGCTCTCCTGTACTTCCTGCTTTTATGCCAGCCCTATTGCGCCTGGCAGTCCATGCCCGCGCTGCAATGCCGCAGTGCATCCACGCGAGCCGGGTAGCATAGAGCGCAG
>Ga0206904_1007_pt1 | contig 66394 bp, 59 predicted proteins | sample Alteio_BWOrgHeat_42_FD_152981 | JGI IMG/M metagenome (GOLD analysis project Ga0206904, IMG submission 152981) | Enriched cells from forest soil in Barre Woods Harvard Forest LTER site, Petersham, Massachusetts, United States -... | ecosystem: Environmental > Terrestrial > Soil > Temperate forest >...
AACGGGCAGTTTCCAAAAAGCTATGATCAACTTATAAAACTGACCGGCATAGGCGAATATACAGCCTCCGCTATCTCTTCATTTTCATCGAACGAAGCCAAAGCCGTTGTTGATGGAAATGTTTACAGGGTAATAGCCCGTTACTTTGGCATTACCGAGCCTATTAACAGCACCACAGGAAAAAAGATATTCCAGGAAACAGCAAACAATTTACTTAATAAGAAAAACCCCGGGTTACATAACCAGGCAATGATGGAATTTGGAGCGATGCTTTGCAAACCCAAAAATCCGTTATGTAATATTTGTCCTGTACAATCTGGTTGTTATGCATTTGCACATAATGCTATAAACAGCTTGCCTGTTAAGTTAAATAAATTAAAAGTGCGTGAACGCTACTTTAATTATTTTTTAGTGACAGATGATCACAAAGTATTGGTAAATAAAAGAGGACAGGCCGATATATGGGCAAACATGTATGATCTGCCTTTAATTGAAACTGATACATTACTGCCTCCTGGCGAATTACTCTCTCAAACGAGCGTAACTGAATTTTTCGGTCCGGATATTATAATATCTGATATTTCAACTATTAAAAAACATATCCTTACCCATCAGCGCTTATATGTGCGCTTAATAAAAGTGCAAAGCCAACCTCTTAAGTTACAAGAAAAATGGTTTTATACCCCGGTTGAAAATTTGGAGAGTTTAGCTATCCCTAAAATCATTTTTATATTTTTAAAAAATATTTTTAATTTGTAATATATTTTTTGTTGCTTTACAATATATATGTCTGGCGTAAATAAAGTTATTTTAGTTGGCCATCTGGGTAAAGACCCTGAGGCCCGTAGTTTAGAAGGTGGTGTTTCAGTTGTAAGTTTTCCCTTAGCAACTTCCGAATCGTTTAATAAAGATGGCCGCAAGATTGAGCAAACCGAGTGGCATAATATTGTTATGTGGCGTGGCCTTGCCGATGTGGCCGCTAAATTTTTAAAGAAAGGAAAGCTTGTTTATATTGAAGGCAAGTTGCGTACCCGCTCTTTCGAAGATAAAGAAGGAATAAAAAAATATACCACAGAGGTAGTTGCCGAGAACTTTACCCTGCTTGGCCGCAAGACCGATTTTGAAAACGATGGGGTACAAGACAAGCAAAACATAAAGACCGAAGAGAATACTGATATTGTTGGCGAACAGCCTTTTTAAACCAATTATAAATCAAAAATAAGCCTTCCTCCAAAAACAGGAAGGCTTATTTTTTGATAAACTATTTAAGCATATCGTACACGATTAATGGTCATAACTAACTATCCTGGTTATTTTCCATACCCCATCCTTCTTTTGCCAAACATGTACAAACTTAAATGTGCCGCATACCTGCTGGCCATTTTCAGTATGGCAAAAAGTATGTATACCTATTTCAACAGCGCCGTAATCCTTAATTGGGTAAACTTCAAGGCTGCCGGGTACAAGATCGCGCCGTATGTCTTTATTGTTTTCCATACTGCCCTTTAAACCATTTATTGATGCATCATAACCGGATAAACCGCCTTTATCGTGATAAAACTCAAGGCCTTTGTCAAATATTGCTTTTACGGGTTCAATATTGTGTGCATTGTAGGCATTGAATAAAATGCTGTCCATATGCGCAATCTCTTTATAAAGCGGGCTTGTGCTTGCAGCGTCATTCTCAAATTTGGTATTTACCATATAATCAAGCTCGCGTTCCAGTTTCCAGTCGCCATTTTGCTTGCGCCACTCGCGTGTAAATTTCGATTGTTCTACCAGCTGGTCTTTTTTACCTGCTACTATTACATAAAAACGCTGTATACCCAATTGCATCGCTTCATTATCATTTACAGCAAAAACTTGCAGGCTGCCTTTTTCAATATCTCTTCGCATTACAGGTACCAGTTTGTCAGTTCGTCGGTAAAATTCATTGGCAGCAAAAGTAGTGATGAAAAGATGCTGTTTTATGTAAAATTTTGTTGGCTTTGAACTGAAATACAGGCATTAAGAAAAAAAATATGCTATTTATTTCAATTTTTAGTAATAAAGAGATACTTTTGCAACCCCAAATCAGTTAAGTAATTATATAAATTAAAAAGAAAAGCAGATATGACTAAGGCAGAAATAATAACTGAAATCTCGTCCAAGACAGGTATTGAGAAAGTTGACGTTCAGGAAACTGTTGAGGCGTTTTTTAAAGTAGTTAAATCCTCAATGATGGGTGGCGAAAACGTTTATGTGAGAGGTTTCGGAAGTTTTGTTGTGAAGAAAAGAGCTAAAAAAACAGCGCGTAATATTTCAAAAAATACTGCCATAATCATCCCGGAACATTTCGTACCGAGCTTTAAACCAGCCAAAACTTTTGTTGACAAAGTTAGGACTGGTAACAAAATTACCAAATAATTTACGGTAGCATGCGTACAAAACAAATAGCTGTAGTTGTAATAGTTGTTGCTATTATGGGCTATTTGTATTCATTACCGGTAAAAGGGCTTATAAAGCCAAAGGATGCTGATGGGCATGCAAATGCACCTGCTGCCCAACAAAAGCCCGTTGCTAATGTGAACGTAGCAATGGTATCAATAGCTGCTAAAAGTTCTATTGGCCCGGCGTTATCGGCACAGATCAGTGACCTTGAAGAGCAATTGAAAAAGGCTGCTAATGATGCCGATAAGCTTGTTTTGCAAAAGAAACTGGCAAAAGCGTGGGACGATGTAAATCAGCCTGCTCCGGCAGCATTTTACTACCGGGATATTGCCCTTAAGGAGAACAAGTTCGACAGTTGGTTAAATGCAGGCAGCCGTTTTAACGATGCCTTTAAATTAACACAAGACACACTTGTACAGCCATCGTTTGTGGTGAATGCAATTGAGTGTTATAAAAATGCTGTTAAACTGAACCAGGCCGATCTAAGCGCCAAAACCGGGTTAGGTGTTGCTTATGTAAACCAAACCAGCTTGGGTATGGCCGATCCGGATGGAGGTTCACCTATGCAGGGGATCATGTTACTGCTTGATGTAGTAAAGCAAGACCCTAATAACCGGAATGCAAATTTAAGCCTCGGCTTGTTTGCTATGAAAAGCGGCCAGTATGCAAAAGCTGTGCTAAGGTTTAAAACGGTGATAGCCCAGAAAGCTGAGGCTGAGCCGTATTTCTATCTTGCCGAAAGCTATAAACAACTTGGCCAGAAGAAAGAAGCTATTGAAGCTTACCAGAAATGTAAAGACATGATGGCTGACCAGGCTTTTGGACAGCGCATAGACGAATACATAAAGGAATTAAAGAATTAATCACTATTTAAAATTATTATTATGCCCAGCGGTAAAAAACGTAAAAGACACAAAATGGCTACTCATAAACGTAAAAAACGTTTAAGAAAGAACAGACATAAGAAAAAATAAGCTAATGTAAAGTCTTGAGTCTATAGCCTTAAGTCATAAGTCAAAAAGACTAAATCAGACTTAGGATTATATACTCAAGACTTCGCATTAATACCCCAACTTATTTTCACTTGTTCAAATAACAGGCAAATTTGTTTTTTACCCACTTATTAACGTGCGGTTGTTTAAACCGCTTTAAGAAATGGAGTAGCAGTTGATAAAAGAATTAATTATCGATTCATCCCCGAGCGGGACTACTATTGCATTATTACAGGACAAACAGCTTGTAGAGCTTCATAAAGAGCAAATCAGCAACAATTATACTGTTGGTGATATTTACCTTGGTCGTATCAAAAAGATAATGCCCGGGTTAAATGCTGCTTTTGTTGATGTAGGCTACGAGAAAGATGCCTTTTTGCATTATCTTGATCTTGGCCCGCAGGTGCAAAGCCTGCTTAAGCTAACCAAGCAAGTACGTAGCGGGGGATATCAGTCAAAGCTTTTAGATAACTTTAAGCTGGAAGGCGATATTAATAAAGGGGGTAAGATCTCGGAATTATTATCAAAAAATCAGCTTATACCCGTACAGATAGCTAAGGAGCCAATTTCAACAAAAGGCCCCCGCTTAAGTTCAGATATATCTATAGCAGGACGATACGTAGTATTAGTGCCGTTTTCGGAGGTTATCTCTATCTCGAAAAAGATAAAGAGCAACACCGAACGCAACCGCTTACGCAAAATTGTTGAGAGTATTAAACCAAAGCATTTTGGGGTGATCATCCGTACAGTTTCTGAAGGTAAGGGCGTTACTGAAATGCAAAAGGACCTGCTTGATTTAATATCAAAGTGGGAATCGTTTATTACGCGTTTACCCGCAATTGAGCCGGCGAAAAAAGCGCTTGGCGAAATTGACCGTACATCAACTTTATTGCGCGATATATTAAACCCCGATTTTCAGCATATTTATGTGAATGATAACAGCATGCACGAAGAAGTACGCTCCTATGTTCATGAAATATCACCAGAGTTGGAAAGCATCGTAAAGTTTCATAAGAACAGCGTACCAATATTTGAGCACTATGGCGTTGATAAGCAGATAAAATCAGCTTTCGGCAAAACCGTGAATCTCGCAGGCGGCGCCTACCTGGTTATTGAACATACCGAAGCGCTGCATGTTATTGATGTAAACAGCGGAAACCGTACGGCAAATAAGGAGAACCAGGAAGAGAACGCCTTCCAGGTAAATAAAGAAGCAGCTAAAGAGATTGCCCGCCAATTACGTTTGCGTGATATGGGAGGGATTGTGGTTATCGACTTTATCGATATGCACAAACCTAATAACCGCAAAGACCTTTTTGATTATTTAAGGGCCGAAATGGCGCACGACAGGGCTAAGCATACTATTTTACCGCCAAGTAAATTCGGGCTGGTACAAATAACCCGTCAGCGTGTAAGGCCTGAGATGAACATTGTTACCAACGAAGTTTGCCCAACCTGTAATGGTACTGGTACAATAAGACCGACAATTTTATTGCTCGATGATATTGAAACCAACTTCAATTATATTTTGGTTGAGCAGAACGAGAAAAGTATTACACTCATTGTTCACCCTTATATTGAAGCATACATTAAAAAAGGCTTTATAAACCGCCAGGTAAAATGGTTTTTAAAATACAACCAGTGGATAAAGGTTAAAAGCAACCCGGCTTACCAGATCACTGAATTCCATTTTTTCTCAAGCAAAGACGAAGAGATTAAACTGTAGATGTGTTAGTTTACAGATAAAAACAAAAAGAGCAGAAGTTTTATGTAGCATCTGCTCTTTTTGTTTTTTAAGATAAGCAGTGAATACATACAAAGTAACAGACAGTATATAATTACTAATTTTTTTAGTAAATTATTGGTAATAGTGCAACTAAATCCGCACATTTGCATATTAGCATATTTAAAAATTGGCAAAAACAAAGATCGCATACTTCTGTCAGAGCTGTGGGTACGAGTCGGCAAAATGGCTGGGTAAATGTCCATCATGCTCACAATGGAATACTTTTGTTGAAGAAATTCTGGAAAAGCCGAATACTTCCATACCTAACTGGAAAACAGCCTCCACCACCCAGCAGCGGGCCAATAAACCTGTACAGGTTGCCGATATTACTTTTACTGATGAAGACAGGCTGCTTACCCCCGATGCAGAATTTAACAGGGTTCTGGGCGGAGGCATAGTTGCCGGATCATTAGTGTTGATAGGAGGTGAGCCAGGGATTGGGAAATCAACCCTGATGCTGCAACTGGCCTTGAACATGCCAAATTTAAAGGTGCTTTATGTATCGGGAGAGGAAAGCGAACGGCAGATAAAGATGCGGGCGGAGCGCTTGGTAGAAGTTGGCAGTAAACAGTTGGCAGTTGGCAGTCCGAAAATGGATATTGGGAAAGGCTGTTTTATATTAACCGAGACATCAACCCAAAATATATTTAAACAAATAGAGCAACTGGAGCCTGATTTGGTAGTGATCGACTCTATCCAGACTTTGCATTCTGCACATATTGAATCAACACCGGGGAGCGTTTCGCAGGTTAGGGAGTGCACTGCAGAGATGCTGCGCTTTGCAAAGGAAAGCTCGACCCCTGTATTTTTGATCGGGCATATTACTAAGGACGGTATGATTGCCGGCCCTAAAATACTGGAACATATGGTGGATACCGTGCTGCAGTTTGAGGGCGACAGGCACCATGTTTACCGCATATTGCGTACTGTTAAAAACCGTTTCGGATCGTCATCAGAACTCGGTATTTATGAAATGCTTGGCGAGGGACTGCGGGAAGTATCAAACCCATCCGAAATATTGCTTTCTCAGCGGGATGAACCCTTAAGCGGCATTACCATCTCGGCCACTTTAGAGGGCATGAGGCCTATGTTGATTGAAACACAGGCGTTGGTGAGTATTTCGGCTTACGGTACACCACAACGCACCGCTACCGGCTTTGATACCCGGCGCATGAGCATGCTGCTGGCTGTACTGGAAAAACGCTGTGGGTTTAAGTTAGGGGCTAAAGACGTATTTTTAAATATAACAGGCGGTATAAGGGTGGAAGACCCTGCTATTGACCTGGGTCTTGCCGCTGCTATTATTTCATCGCATGAGGACATTCCTATATCGTCCAAAACCTGCTTTGCAGGGGAGATTGGTTTATCAGGAGAGATCAGGGCTGTGAACAGGGTAGAACAGCGTATTGCAGAAGCACAAAAACTGGGCTTTGAACAAATCTTTATCTCTAAATACAACCTTCCATCAGCAGGGCAGGATAAAAAGAAGATGGACCTGTCGCGTTATAAGATTGATGTAAAACTTGTAAGCAATATCGACGAGGTATTTGGGTTGTTGTTTGGCTAATTATCGCTAAAGAAAAATAACTCAACTTTATTTTCAATAATTACTGAAAGTTTAAAAATATAACTATATTTGTATCGTAAATACAGAAACGCAAATTTGGCGTGTTCTGCACATCAGCCGTAAAACGCTGATTATTTTTTAAACATATATTTCATTAATTACTGAAAATATGAAAACATTAGAAAATCACATGATATTGTTTGATGGTGAATGCCCTATGTGCAAAGCGTACACCCAGACATTTGTAAAAACCGGGATGCTGGAAAAGGACGGTAGGGCAGCTTACCAAAACGGTATGGATGCCGCTTGTCCGCTTATTGATAAGCAAAGAGCCGTTAATGAAATTGCTTTGGTGAACTTAAAAAATGGCGAAGTAACTTATGGCGTAAAAAGCATTTTTAAAATCATTGGCAATGCCTGCCCGGTATTTGCGCCATTGTTTGGTTTTAAGCCATTTATCTTGCTGATGAGCAAGCTTTATGCATTTATATCATACAACCGCAGGGTAATTATCCCCGCTGGGCAACAAGGCGATGGTTTCACCTATCAACCCGAATTTAAAAAACATTATCGCATCGCTTACCTGTTATTCACTTGGTTCTTTACTGGTTATATACTAACTGCATACGCGCATTTGTTAAGCCCTGTTGTACCCGCAGGTAATGCTTACCGCGAGTATATGATTTGTGGCGGCCAGATCATTTTTCAAGGCGCTATTATCAGCCTGTTTGCTAAAGGGAAACTATGGAACTATCTCGGTAATATGATGACCATTTCTTTCGGTGGCAGTCTATTACTTTTATTGCCTCTGGCGTTTAATCACTGGTTTTACCTGCAGCCTTTATTTTTCATTCTGTATTTTATAGCTGTTGCCGGGCTGATGTTTTTAGAGCATATCCGCAGAACAAAATTATTGCAACTGGGCTGGACGATGACCATAACCTGGGCATTATACAGAGTAATATTGCTGGTGTTGATATTGAAGTTTAGTTAATTACAGGATCCCAAAAACTAATGAACCAAGACATGAAATATAAAAAAATAGTTCTTGCTGGTGGTAATGGTTACCTCGGCAACGTGCTGGCTAACTATTATAAAGATAAGACCGAAGAGATTGTGATATTAAGCAGGCGTGAAAAACAGACTGAACATAATATTAGGACGGTGACCTGGGATGGCAAAACCCGCGGCAAATGGACTGCGGAACTGGTGAATGCCGATATGCTGATAAACCTTTCCGGTAAAAATGTAAACTGCCGCTATACTGATAAAAACAAAGCGGAGATCATTGTATCAAGGGTATTGCCAACAGAATTATTAGGCATAGTGATACAGGATCTGTATGAGCCGCCAAAGCTTTGGATCAACATAACATCAGCAACCATATACAGGCATGCAGAAGACCGTCCGCAGGATGAAGAAACGGGTGAAATTGGAAGCGGATTTTCTATAGATGTTTGCAATGCCTGGGAAACTGCTTTTAATAAATACGAAACTCCCAAAACTCGGAAAGTTACTTTACGAATGGGCATTGTGCTTGGCAGGGAGGGTAGCGTTTTTCCGCGGTTACTTAACCTGGTAAAAATGGGAATAGGCGGAATGCAAGGCAATGGAGAACAATATGTATCATGGGTGCATGAGCACGATGCAGCCCGCAGCACCGAGTGGTTTGCAGATAACCCGGAACTACAGGGTATATTTAATTGTACTGCTCCTATCCCCATAAAAAATGCGGAATTGATGCACATTATCCGCAAAGCTTATGGCACACCTATTGGCTTACCTGCACCTGAATGGCTACTGGAAATGGGTGCCATAATGATAGGTACCGAAACAGAATTGATATTAAAAAGCCGCTGGGTACTGCCAAAACGTTTGCTGGATAGTGGGTTTGAGTTCCGTTACAGGAATGCTGAAGATGCGGTGAAGGAAATACTTAAAAGATAACTTCATTTGCATAAGAAAGCGGAAACAATCCTTAAGTGTCAGGAATATATTAAGTATCGTTAGCTGTAAATTTTTATTGTTTGTGTAAATTATATACTTTTATGCAGACTTTATCTATTTAAACAAAGGCAGCGGTGATGGGTGATAAATTGAAGGAGATAGCTGATCTTAAGGAGAAACTTGCTCAAGCAAAAAACCGGTATGATGCATTGGTTGAGCATGCTGCAGATGGTATATACATACTGGATCCTGATTACCGTTTCACCGAAGTAAATACTGGTATGTGCCTGATGCTGGGCTACACCCGCGAACAACTGCTAGGCAGGAAAATTAATGAGTTTCTTGATCCCGAACAGCTAAAGACCAACCCCATTGAAACTGCTGCAACAGCTATGCATCAGGCAGTAGTAAAAGAGAGAAGATATATCAAAAAAGACGGATCGGTGCTTGATGTTGAAATAAATATCAGGATGTATGCCGATGAACGGTCGCTGGTTATTGCACGGGATATAAGCGCCCGGAAAAAGATGGAGGCCGAGCTACGGTTAGCGGAATTAAAATTCAGGACTATTGCCGAGCGCTCTATGGTGGGCATCTATATTGTACAGGATAGTCAATTGGTATATGTTAATCCCAGGTTTGCCGCGATTTTTGGATATCAACCCAAAGAAATGATCGATACCCTTATAGCTATTGACTTGTTTCATGATGATTATAAGGAAATGGTTAAGGAGTGGGTACGATCCCGGCTGGAGGGAGAAATAGAAAGCGTACAATATGAGGCTATGTGCCTGCGTAAAGATGGCAGCCTTATATGGGCCGAGTTTTATGGAAACAGGACGCTCATAGGGAATGTGCCGAGCATAATCGGCTCGATGATTGACATTACCGACCGTAAAAAAGGAGAAGAGATATTACGGATGGCGGAAGCTAACTGGCAAACTATTTTAAATACAACTGATACTGCCTATGTTCTATTTGATATCGACTTTAGAGCACTGGCCTTTAACCAAACAGCAGCTGCATTTATAAACACCTATCATCACCATGACCCGAAAGTGGGAGATGAGTTAATGAATTATTTACCAAAGGAAAGGTATGCCCGTTTTAAAGAAATAGCTAAAAAAGCATTAGCAGGCGAGAGTACAAGCTATGAAACAAATTATCTCCATGTTAATGGGAATGTTTTTTACTTTATCGTACGGTTGTTTCCGCTAACGGATACCCATGGAAAAATATTGGGCATGGTACTCGCTTTGGACGATATAACTGAGAGAAAAAATGATGAATACCGGCTTAGAGATGCTTACGACCGCATACAAACCCAACTTAGCCTGATAAAAGACGTAGCCTGGAAGCAATCGCACCTGATACGCAGTCCCCTGGCCAATTTAATAGGATTAGTGAGCCTATTGCAGGATGATCCCAATGAAGCCGGTGTTTTGGAACATATAAAAACAGAACTGGGCAGACTTGACCGTATTATTATTGATATGGCTGGAGATGCAGCCATATCTACATAATTTCATCATGCTAAATTAGGGTAAACACAGTACGCCAGCTAACAGCACAGAATGGTTTTAGAGCTTATTAAAGTGTGACATTATCACAAGCTATTATCTGTACTGGTTCTGATTCTTTTGCCTCCGAGATATTTTTTTCTATCGATTCTTGTCTCCTGGTTAGTGTAATAAAGCTCATTCCAAGCGCGAGTAAGAGCAGTGGTACAGTCATCCATATCACCTCGTGGATGCCGTAATGGGCAATAACGAAACCTCCTAACAAGGTGCCAAGGGTAATCCCTGCATTAAAAAATGATGGCAGCAGGCTATTCACAAAGTCGAGAGCTGTATCGTGTATGCCGTTAATAATATGAAGGTTGGCTACCAAAAAACCGCCGGTATGTATAAAACCCCATACCGAAAGAATGGCCACCATTGGGTAAAACACGCCTCCGAATTTATAAGCCAGCAAATGCATAATAACCAGTGCCAGCAAAAACACCCGGCTGGTTATCGGTATATTCTTGCTGAGCGCAATACCAGTGACCCAATTGCCTAATATGCCTGTGCCGCCAAAAACCAGCAGCATTACGCTTATTTGCGCACCGCTCATATGCGAAACTTTATTCATGTATTCGGCCAGGTAGCCATAGGTGGCAAACATGCCGGCCAGTATTATGGTGGATGTTAATAGTTTGATCCATAACTGCAAGCTGCCCAATATTTTTACCTCGCTTTTAGGACTTGCCTGTTTTTCGTCGACCGGCATTGAGGGTACAAAAAGTGCCAGCGCGCCAAAGGCTAGCAGGTTTATTAAGGCCGAGAGTATGAAAGATGCCCTCCAGTTAAACAGATCCGCCATATAGGTAATCAACGGTACGCCCAATACAGTGGCTATACTGAGACCTGCCATTACAATAGCAATGGCTTTTGGCGCATCTTTTGGGCCTGCCTGTTTTGAGGCAGTTGTCATGGATACGGCCCAAAATACCGGGTGTAAAAACGCCGGTAAAATGCGGGCTATCATAAGCATAGTAAAGCTGGTAGCTGCTGCCGAAAGCAGGTTGGATATAACAAATATAGCCAGCACCATACACATAATGGTTTTGCGGTTCACCCTTGCGGTAAGCATATTGGTAAAGGGGCCTGCCACTGCTACGGTTAAGGCAAAGCCACTTAACAGCCAGCCGGCAATATCAACTGAGACATGAAATTCCTTCACCAATGCCGGCAGGATCCCGATAACTCCAAACTCGGTTGTTATGATGCCAAATGCTCCGAGAGCCATAATATAGATAGACTTTTTCATAGGTATTTAATATTCAAATATTTAAATGTTTCAATATATACAAGCAAAACAATGCTTCTCTTTTCTAAAAAGGAACTAATCTTTTAATGTGTTCAAACTGGAAATATACTCGTCAAGTACTTGGTGGTTGAGTACATATTTAAGGTTGCGGCCTTCTTTTTGTGGCAACAGCAATTCTGCATCAACCAATTGTTTCAGGTGATGCGAAATAGAAGGCTGTGTTAAATCGAGCAGGTCATTTACCTCTGCGCAATAGAGGCAGTCTTTCTTTTTTTTAAACTGTTGTAAAATAGCTATCCGGCTGGCATCGCTCAGCGCGCGGGATATTTTTTCTATTTTTTTGTTGTCCATCATTCCAAAATCATCACAATACTCAGGTCATGAGTTTTTTGTCAGGACAAATATATGCACTAAAATATTAATACATCGAAATGTTTCTATTTGTTATGTAAAATAATAGAAATACACCGCCAAAGCTTTAAAAAATGTTCGAATATTAACCGCTCAATTTCACACTTAAATGATATTTTTCGGGTTAAATTCCCTATTTTTGCAGCCTCTAAAATTTGAGGTGTAATTTACTGATGTACAAAGAATATAAGCAATTAAACTTATCGCAGACAGGCAAGGATGTACTTGATTTCTGGAAGCAGAACAACATCTTTGAAAAAAGCATCAGCAGTCGCCCGGCCACAAACCCATATACGTTTTATGAGGGGCCGCCGTCTGCCAATGGTATGCCCGGCATTCACCATGTGATGGCGCGTGCCATAAAAGATATTTTTTGCCGTTACAAAACTTTAAAAGGTTACCAGGTAAAACGCAAAGGCGGCTGGGATACTCACGGCTTGCCTATTGAGCTGGCTGTTGAAAAAGCTTTAGGCATAACCAAAGACGATATTGGCAAAAAGATTTCGGTTAAGGATTATAACGATGCCTGCCGCAAAGAGGTAATGCGCTATACTGATATCTGGAACGACCTTACCGAAAAAATGGGTTATTGGGTCGATCTGGAAAATCCGTATATCACCTACAAAAACGAATATATTGAGTCGCTTTGGTGGATACTGAAGCAACTTTACGATAAGGACCTTTTATATAAAGGTTATACCGTACAACCTTATTCGCCAAAATCAGGTACGGGTTTGAGCTCGCATGAGCTTAATCAGCCGGGCACCTATAAAATGGTGAAGGATACGAGTATTACTGCCCAGTTTAAAGTTAAAAGAGATCAGGATTCGGAATTTTTATTTGAAAATATCAATACCAGCCTTTACATATTAGCATGGACAACTACTCCATGGACGCTTCCTGCAAACTGTGCCCTGGCAGTTGGCGAGAAGATTGACTATGTAAAGATCAGCACTTTTAACCCTTATACTTATGAGCCGGTTACAGTAATACTGGCAAAAGACCTGGTGGGCAAGCATTTTAAAGCCGAAGGTGAGAATGCTTCGTTTGCTGACTATAAGGGTGGAGACAAAATTATCCCCTGGCAATTAAAAGGTACTTATAAAGGCGTTGAGTTAGTAGGCTTGCATTATGAGCAATTAATGCCTTATGTAACCAATGCCGACCTTGAAAAGAATGCATTCCGTGTTATACCTGCCGATTTTGTTACTACTGATGACGGTACCGGTATAGTACACACCGCTTCTGTTTTTGGCGCGGATGACTTCAGGGCCTGTAAAGAACAGGGCGTGCCATCGGTAATGGTGAAGGATGAATTTGGTAAGGATGTGCCTTTGGTAAATAAGCAGGGCCGTTTTGTTGATGAGGTAACCGATTTTGCAGGCCGTTACGTTAAGGAAGAATATTACAGCAAAGAAGAACGCGAAGTAGCTGATTTTAAGCCGACCGATGTATTGATATCGATAAAGCTTAAAACGGAGAACAAAGCCTTCGACGTAAAAAAATACGAACATAGCTACCCGCACTCGTGGCGGAGCGATGAGCCCATTTTATATTACCCGCTCGATAGCTGGTTTATCCGTACCACCGCAGTAAAAGATAAACTGGTTGAGTTGAATAAAACGATCAACTGGAAACCGGAATCGACCGGGACAGGCCGTTTTGGCAACTGGCTGGAAAATTTGGTTGACTGGAACCTTTCGCGCTCGCGCTACTGGGGAACTCCGCTGCCAATATGGAGAGCGAATTGGGCTGAAGTCGGAAAAGATAAAATCGATTTATGTATCGGCAGTACTGAAGAATTGTTAAATGTTGGAGATGGATTTGAATCCCGTTATTTTCATTTAGAAAAAATCAGCGAAGATATTAAAAATCACACCGAAGATTTCTTTAATAAATACAATTCTTTTTTCGGTAACAATGACACATGGTCTTTTGGCGGTGATGCTGATAAGGCAGAGATTCCAGAGCAGATTTCGATTGAAGATTCTTTTAGACAGCAAATTATAACTGCTGCTGTAGCGAATAGATTTACGTTATTCGAGTTGCAAATGGTGCTCGGAAATATGTATCATTCGCAGACATTTGAAAAATTCGTTGATAAGTACTCTGATAAACTTGAAGAGTATTATTCAAACAATGAAGTTGACCTTCATCGACCGTACGTTGATAATATCGTCATAATTAAACGTAAAGACGCTGATAGTCGGATTTTTTATTTCCGAGAGCCCGACCTGATTGACGTTTGGTTTGATAGCGGCGCCATGCCTTATGCACAGTGGCATTTTCCGTTCGAAAATAAGGAAGAATTTGAAAATGCGTATCCTGCCGATTTCATAGCCGAAGGCGTTGACCAAACCCGTGGCTGGTTCTTTACCCTGCATGCCATAGCAGTAATGCTTAGTGAAGTAAGCGATGAGGTAAAGGAGATAAATACTAAAGTTGGTAATAAAGGTGTAGCGTTTAAAAACGTAATATCGAATGGTTTGGTGCTGGATAAAAACGGCAACAAAATGTCGAAACGGCTCGGTAACGGGGTTGACCCTTTTGCTACCATTGAGCAGTTTGGCGCTGATGCCGCCCGCTGGTATATGATAAGCAATGCCGCGCCATGGGATAATCTTAAATTTAATGTTGAGGGGATTGATGAGGTAAGGCGTAAATTCTTTGGTACGCTGTATAATACCTATACCTTTTTTGTGATGTATGCCAACATTGATAAGTTTACTTACAGTGAGGCAGAGATAGCTTTAAAGGACAGGCCGGAAATTGATCAGTGGATTATATCGTTACTAAATACTTTGAGTAAAGAGGTTGACGGTTTTTATGCCGACTTTGAACCTACCAAAGCTGCCCGCGCCATACAGGATTTTGTGGATGCGCATTTAAGCAACTGGTATGTAAGGTTAAGCCGCCGCCGTTTCTGGAAATCTGATAATTCGGATGATAAGCTGTCAGCTTATCAAACTTTATACACCTGTTTGATAAGTATTGCCAAGCTAATGTCGCCAATTGCGCCATTCTTTGCAGAACGTTTATATACCGATTTAAACAGTATCACTAAAAAAGAACCATTTGAATCTGTCCACCTGGCCTATTTCCCGGAATATCATAACGAACTGGTAAACGCCAAACTGGAAGAACGGATGCAAATGGCACAGGATATATCATCATTGGTATTATCGCTGCGTAAAAAGGTAGGGATTAACGTAAGACAGCCTTTGAGCAAGATCTTATTGCCTATACTGGATAAAAGCTTTAAGCACCAGGTAGAGCAGATAAAAGACCTGGTCTTGTCTGAAACGAACATTAAGGGAATTGAATATATTACCGATACCGCAGGTTTTATTAAAAAGAAGATAAAACCAAATTTTAAAGCACTTGGCGCTAAGGTTGGTAAGGATATGAAAATAGTTGCCGAAGCTATTGGTAACCTAACGCAAGATGATATCGCTAAACTGGAAAATGATGGCGACTTATTGCTTCCAACACAACATTTAATAAATATTACCGATGTTGAAATTATAGCGGAAGACGTTCCCGGATGGCAGGTTGCAAATTTAGGAAAACTAACGGTGGCTTTAGATGTTACCATTACCAACGAACTGAAACAGGAAGGCATTTCACGCGAGCTTATCAATCGGATCCAGAACCTGCGTAAAGGGAAAGAATTTGAAGTAACCGATAAGATAAATGTAAGGATAGCTAATCATCAGTTTATTAGGGAAGCGGTAAATAATAATTTATCCTATATTTGCGCCGAAATTTTGGCCGTGAGTGTAGTGCTTGATAATGAGCTTAATGAAGGCGAATTAGTCGAGATTGACGGAAATGAAATTTTGATTTTTATTAGTAAAATTTAAATGAAACAAGAAACTGAAAAAACAAGGTACTCCGAAACAGACCTTCAGGAGTTTAAAACCCTTTTATTGGATAAACTGCGTAGTGCAAAAGAAGAACTTAGCGCACTTGCTACATCATTAAGTTCGCCAAATGCTAACGGTACTGATGATACCGCAGGTACTTATAAAACGCTGGAAGACGGATCGGCAACACTGGAAAAAGAACAAATAAACCAGTTAGCTGCCCGTCAGAAAAAGTTTATTGAGCAGCTTGAGGCTGCATTGGTACGTATTGAAAATAAAACTTATGGCATTTGCCGCGAAACAGGCAAACTGATACCTAAGGAGCGCCTGCGTGCAGTGCCGCATACTACCTTAAGCATGGAAGCAAAACTTAAGCAGTAAATGAAGGCAGCTTATTTAAAACCTTTTCTTGTAGCTGCATTTATTATCCTTATCGACCAGATAATAAAGACCTGGGTAAGGACACACATGGATTTTAACTCAGAAATTCACTTCCTGGGCGAGCATGGAATGTTGCGTTACACAGAAAATAACGGCATGGCTTTTGGCTGGGAACTGGGCGGTAAAGTAGGGAAGCTGGTGTTAACGCTGTTTCGTATTCTTGCTGTTTGCGCCATTGGTTATGGCCTTGTTTACCTTATTAAACATAAATATCATCGCGGCCTTATTATGTGCGTAGCCTTGATATTTGCCGGTGCGCTGGGTAATATCATCGATTCAACTTTTTATGGGTTATTATACCAAAACGGACATCTATTTGAAGGTCGTGTGGTTGATATGTTTTACTTCCCTTTATTTAAAGGAACTTACCCATCGTGGGTGCCTGTTTGGCATGGGCAGCGGTTTGAATTTTTCGAACCTATATTTAACCTTGCCGATGCCTCTATATCCGTTGGCGTAATTGCTATACTGCTTTTCCAGAAACGTTACTTCAAGCATGAAGTACCCGAAGCAAGCAGCCCCAATAGCGAAATGGTGGAGGAGTAAAATCCGGCATTTAAGAAATTAAGATACAAGAGCCGGGAACCAGGAAAATAAGAGTTACATCTTATCCCTGATTCCCGGCTTTTAATTTTGCTTCGTTTATAACTTACTGCGCTTTCGGGCTACTACCCTGGAAAAGGGAGACGACCTTTAAAATAGCCGGAACTCCCGCACCAATTGCTGTTACATAAGTAATTATCTTGGTATAGGCTTCCTGTTGCGATGCTATCAGGAAAACAAGGATAGCCAATACAGCTATAATCAGCGGTATCTTTAGGCTGCCCCAATTACCATTATCCTTAACCTGGTCTTTTATTCGGTTTGCCTCAGCGTTGCCTATAGCGGTAAGTATAAAATTACGGAAACCTTTGTTAAATAACATCAGCGTCCCTTTTGGTTTTATGATGAGGCCCTTGCACATTAGCATGCTCAGGTTATAATCATCATACGGGTTTACCAACCCATCTTCAGCTAAATCATATAACAAAAACTTTTCTTCCTTGGTAAGCGATTGCCATATATAAGTATAAAAATAGTGCGAGGTTATTTGGAGCTTAAAAATCAGCGAATCGCTTATTTCCCCCAATTCTTTGTCTTCCGGATGCAGGTTTTCCAATGTCATTTTCTGCATATTGTTTAGATAATGCGAGTACTGGGTTTCTTCCATAACAGTGCGGCGCAATTCATTATCATCATTGGCGTTTTTAAATTGCAGTGGTTCAACCACAATGCGGAAGTGCCCCAAAAGTACGTGCCAGCGTTCCAGCTCGCTTTCTTGTGTCTCTTTGCCCTGTTGATCATTATACGAATCGAGGAAAGTAATAGGGTGAACGGTTGATACAATGATCACCTTGCTTCTCCCTTTCTGCATCAGTGACTCAAGCAGATCGAGTTTTATACTGTTGGTTTTGTCGTCTTTAATATTGTATTCAAAATGATTAATAATGATAAGGGAATAGCAGTCTCTAAGTGCCTCTTCCTTGCAGGCTTTCCAGTCTGGGTCATTTGCACCTGCCTCGGGCGATATCAGGATCATATCGGCAATAAAAACATTATTATCCGATGGCTCTTTTTCATTATAGATCAGCAGCTCCCTGTTATTTCCCAGTAGCCTTTTTGATTTAAACGCATCGAACTTTTTCTCCCATAATTCGGGCTGGTTTTTTTTCTGTAAAAGAAGCAGCTCTTTTTCTTCCCGGTCGGTCAGTTTGTTCCGCTTTAGTACCTTTTTTAATTTGTTCAACTTGCCTGAGCCGGGAGAGCCCAGGATAAAAAGCAGCGAATTCAGCTTGTTATCATGCAAAAGCTTTTCATCCATGTTTTCCCATCCGTGTTTCGATGGCAGGTTAAGTGCAAACAGTTTCCTGATAATATTATGGATAACATAATAAAACCCGATAATGGGTATGCTAAGCACCAGCCAGAAAATTATAGCAGGATAATCACTAATAATGAGCGATATCAGACTAAAATTATATCCTGCCTTTTTATAATTACAGATGGTATAAAAGCTGCGGTTTTGTGCATGGGTAAGGCTGCTGAAAACAACCTCATTATTCACCGACCGCGAATTTAAATTGCCATTCTTTAACGATATACTGTTTTTATAAAATTTAACAGCGCTTAATACTTTTATGGTAAAGTAATCCTCCTTTGTGTATTTACATGTATCGTTCAGTTGTGTTCCAATCCCGCTCTTGCCGTTAATTACAGGAAGTATTTTATTTACATATATGCCATCGTAATAAACACCGCTTGTGTACAATTGTCCTTTTTGAATGCTATCAAGCCGCGGTTTTGTGATGCTTCCTGGAGGCATCTTTTGTGTTAGCGAACTTGCAAAAGTTAGTTGGCTATCTCGGGTAATTAAATTTTGCTCGTAGTTAAAAGAATAAATAAAAAAGAAAACCACAGGGATCCCGCTGGTAACAATTAACCGGGTTGTTGCCATTAGCGCGAAACTATTGGTGTAGCTCCAGTTAAGTGCATGCCTGCTTTTGTAGTCTATTAATTTATCAAGCAGATAAGTGCCTGCCTTACAGGATAAAAAACCTGCTGCTGCTGCCAGGAACTCGAATGACAGCAGGAGCCAGAAGTTTTCATGATCGAGCGTTTTCCATGCGAAGTAATCAATAAGGTTTACAAATATGCATAGCCACTTTACAGCAATCATCTTATACCTGTAATTATTAGGCGCTCTTTCCTTGTACTTAGCGGCAAAAATACTGTTTAAAAATATGGAGATAAACGTGACAGAAAAAAGCAGGATATAAATATAACAGAGAAAAGAGCTAAACTGGAAAAAAATAATAAGCAGTATAATGAGCGTTCCATTCGAAATTATGGCCAGGTTATATTCCCTGTGAGATGTTGTTTTAGGGCCGATCCAGGAGGTATCAAAAAACTGTTTCTTGAAAAAAGAACGTTTGGACGAGGCAAGAAAAACCACCAGAAACTGGATTAACTGGAAAGTAAGCAGATAAATAAGCATGGATACGGTAAAGGAATAATCCTCAATATCGCGGGTATCGTTATAGTTGGTATCCTCAAATATTACCAAAAAATAAGGTAATCCCGACAGCGGTTTTATCTTTATTTTATATTGTTTGCCAAAATAGTCGGCAGTAAAATTTGTGTCCGATTTTGCTTCAAGGCAGCTTACCAGCATGCTGCTGTCGGCAAACTCTTTCTTGAGGTTTTCATTCAAATTACGATCAGGGTGATAGTGATACAGTACATCTCCATCTTCATTAATAACAGCAAATTGGTAACCATCTGGCATTATTACACTATCCAGGCTTTTGGCAGTAAATGTCATCGCTGCTATGGTAAAATTGCCTTTTAAAGCCTTTTTAGCAATTACAGATGTAAAGGCACCCGTGGTTCTGGATACCACCTGATCGAGATAAAATTCAAACTTGCCTTTGCTATTGGGCCTATTGGTAACAATATTCTTAAAATAATCCCTTTCGCTAAAGTTGGCATGCAAGGCGTTAACACTATCGGTAGTCCAGTTATTTCTTTCCATCCCGGTTGAATCGAGCCAATAAACCTGTTTTACACTCATGTTCGGAGCCTCTTTTCTAAGTAGTGCGTCGCACGATACATCTTTTATACCCTGCGCATATTTTATATGGTTACTTCCCAGGTTGATTATATCAGTTTTTTCTGTTTTATAAACTAGGTCGTATTGTGAAAGCTGCCGGTACGCATTATCAATCTCAAGTGCAAATGCAGCATCTATTCTATTGGCCAGTTTATTTACCGATTTTGAAAGCTGCCCATACTCGGTCCTGAAAGCATATATAATAAACACGAAAAATAACAGCGACATAAGTAACATGGATACCAGGATGCTTGAAACACCATCAACTACCGTTAGCTTATCCTTGCTACCCATCTGGTATAACTTTAACCAGGGAAGTGAAACTATAGTAATAACTGTTGCTGTTAAAAGTACGACCATTGTCCATAAAGGCAATTGGCTTTTCTCTTTCTGATAGTTTTTAGCCGAAACCAACCCAACTATCAGCCATTCATTATTAACATCAACCCTTACAGGCTGCGAAAACGCCTTGTAATCCCTGCCGCCAATAGTAAGCGACCGTACGCCAGGGCTTGTTACCTTGTTTTTAACTTCCAGCAGCGAGTCTCTTATTTTATAGTTTAAACCGGAAGGAAATGTTTCATAAACCTCTCTTTGGCTGTTATTAAAAACCACATAATTATCAAAAGTATCGCCTGCCAGCAGGGGCTTAATAAACTGATCGAAACGATAACGGATGCCAATAGATATTGAATCTGTTTCTTTTACCCCTTTTATTAAGTTACTTACTGTTAAGGTAAATTGTTGCGAATTGGAATCCGCATTAATGATAGTAGTAACAGGGCTATCGCCCCTGACAATAGCATTTTTTTGCTTTGCAGGCACAATTTGGATACGTAGTAGTGTAAAATCCTTTTGCGAATATTGAGTGATATAATCGTTTAGCCGTTTTAAACTATCGCTATAAATTTTTAAGTTATCTTGATTTTTAGGGTAGGCTAATAAAAGGTTTTTAATAAGAGAAATACTGTTATCAATTTTAAAATGGATGTTATTGTCAATAATCTGAAGGCACCTGAACCTGCGTTCCTGAACAGTTTTTTCATTATTAGGCACATAGATAAAAAAGTAGGAAGCACCTAAAAAGATCAGGATAAGTAATGTGCCAAAAACTGCCATCTGGTTTTTTATTGCTGAGAAAAGTTTTGACATGTTTTTGGCTTTTAAGATGTGTATTGGGTTTAGTTAGCTACGGCCTTTCGGTATTTAAGGCAGTTACTGGCTTAAATACCGATATAAAATCACAATTGATAAAAACCGGTTGACTAAATGGTGCTGGTTTTCAATAATTTAAATAAAATTAATTTATTGCGATGATATAGTCAACCGTAGTTTTACGCAATTTTAGCAGTTGAAATTGCGTAAATAATGAATAAGTTTAATTATTTGCCGGTGTAACAAAAGATCATTCCGATAGTCAAAACTTTCATCAAAACCTGCGTTATGAAATGGAAACTTCCTTTTAGAAAGAAAACCGACAGTAATAAGCCCAAAAAATCAAAGACCCGCGAGTGGGTGGATGCCATACTATTTGCTGTAATTGCATCAACTATCATCAGGGGTTTACTATTTTCTGCCTATGCCATCCCTTCCGGCTCGATGGAAGGTACGCTGCTTACAGGCGATTATTTGTTTGTTAGCAAGATCAGCTATGGGCCGAGGATGCCTTTCACACCGGTTTCGGTTCCTTTTTTGGAATCCACCGTTACTAAATATAATATTAAAACCTATTGGGATGGCATTAAGCTGCCCTACTTTCGTTTACCCGGCCTGGCCGAAATAAAGAAAGGCGATATTGTTGTTTTTAATAAACCGGATGAAGCCGACCCATCGTACAATAAACCTGTAGATGTAAGGACAAACTTAATTAAACGCTGCCAGGCAACCCCCGGCGACCTACTCACCATAGTAAATGCGCAGGTATATATTAACGGCAAAGCGATGCCTAATGCTGAGAAATCGCAAACATCATATACCGTAGTTACGGATGGCACCAGTATTAATCCGCAGGTATTTCAGGACATGAACATTGAAATGCTTTCGCAAAGTGATGCCAATACCTACGAAATGATCATTCCCAAAGCTTACCTGGCTACATTTAAAAGCTTCTCTAACATAAAAAGTGTGACACCTTTTATAGCTCCCGCAGGGAAATATGACCCCTCGGTATTTCCACATAACGAAAAATTTAAATGGAACCAGGACAACTTTGGTCCGCTTGTTATGCCAAAAAGAGGGATGACTATCCCACTTAATGATTCTACAATGGCTCTATACCGCCGGGCAATTGAACTTTACGAGAACAACAAAGTAGAAATAAACGGAAAAGATGTATTGATTAACGGTAAAAAGGCCGACAATTATACCTTTAAAATGAATTACTACTGGATGATGGGCGACAACAGGCATAACTCGCTCGACTCCCGTTTCTGGGGATATGTTCCGGAAGACCATGTGGTTGGTAAAGCCATGATAACCTGGATGAGCATTGATTCGACAGGCACCTTTTTCGATAAGATCAGGTGGAGCCGGATCTTTAAACCAATCAATTAATTTAAAAGTGCGAAAGAAAAAATTGATTGATTTTTCTTTCGCACTTCTCCGCTATTTCAAACTCTCTTTTATTGCATTAATAGCATCCAGATGCTCCTGCAATATGGGTAGTGTTTTCTTTGCAAAGCTTTTTACATCAGGATCAAGGCATTTCTTCGAGGCGGTTTCAAAAACTTTGATATCGTTTTTATGGTCTTCTATCATATTGTTGATATAGGCTTTATCAAAGTCTTTTCCTGACTTTTTGGATAACTTACCAATTGTTTTCTGCTCATCTGCACCGGGGATTGCCGGAATTGAAATATTTTTGGTTACCGCCAGGGCCTTAATCTCATCGTTTATTATGGAATGATCTTTTATCATCATTGTCCCAAAATTCTTAACCTGTTTGCTGATGCCCTTTTTTTGTGCAAGCTTACCCAGTTCAACTTCGGCCATACTGCCGCTGGCGGCTTCAACTGTAAATTGAGCATCAACCTTCTCAACCCCAATACTTAGTTTTGTGGTTGTGTCTTTTATGGCATTTATACTGTCGGCCCGGGCAGTACTATCGTTCTTTGTATTGCTTTGGCATGCATTAAATATTAATACACCCAGTATAGCCACTACCAATACACTTAGTCTCTTCATTTTATCAGAGCTTGATTTTGTTAAGTAACAACGTATTTTCGGTTTAGTTTCTGTAAGGGTGATAGTTATATGCCGCAAAATAATTTTAATAAATTGCGTTAGCTTAAAGTTTTATTATTTTTGACGCTATAAATCAAAATAATATGGAGTTTCCGGCAGGATTAAAGTATACTAAAGACCACGAGTGGATCAGAGTTGAAGGTAATAACGCCTTTATAGGTATTACCGAGTTTGCACAGCGCGAATTAGGCGATATTGTTTATATTGATATTACCGAATTGGGAAAAGAAGTTTCCAAAGACGAAGTTTTTGGTACTGTTGAGGCGGTTAAAACCGTATCAGACCTTTTTATGCCGGTTACCGGAACAGTTACTGAGGTTAATAAGGCACTGGATAAACAGCCTGAGCTGGTAAATTCTGACCCTTATGGCGAAGGCTGGATGGTTAAAGTTACTTTAACTGATGCTTCAGCTGTTGAAGATCTATTGTCGGCGGATAGTTATAAATCGCTGATTGGCGTTTAATGAAAGCAATTTTTAAATATTACGGGCCCGCTATATTGTGGGCCTTATTTATTTTTATAATGTGCAGTATTAAGATAAGCAATAACTTATCCGACTCGCCATTATTCTTTCCGGGCTTTGATAAGATAGTACATAGTGGATTTTTTCTGGTAATGACAGCTTTTATTTCATATGGCGTTATCAGGCAACAATCACCGCGCACTTTATCGTATAAAGCATTGTTACTGATCACTATTATTGTTATTGCATACGGCGGACTTATCGAGCTGTTGCAATACTATATCTTCACCTGGCGAAGTGGCGACTGGAATGATCTTTTTGCTGATATTACAGGTGCATTAATGGGAGCTTTTAGTATTATGTTAACAGTTAAAGCAACGGGTTATGCTAAAAAATAAATTTATACTCTTAGGATTAGCAGCAATGCTTGCCCTGTCATCCTGCGGAATTTTCCATAAAGATTGCGGCTGCCCCAAATTTGGGATGATAAAACAGAGCACAGCAGCAAATAAAACTCATTTAATATGCTGATTGTAAAATTCATCTCTTCTTATTTGGATTTAATTTAAATAAGCAATACATTTGACCTAAGTTTTAAATAAGGATATGACGCTTTCAGAACTTGAACCAGGTGAATTTGGTATTGTAAAGGAGTTTACTGACCTTGAAATGTCGGTAAAATTGATGGAAATGGGATGTTTACCCGGTGAACCGGTTACCGTTTCGCGCCGGGCGCCGCTTGGTGATCCAATTGCTATTCAAGTATCTGGTTACCAGTTAAGCCTGCGAAAATTTGAAGCTTCTACTATTATTCTGCAGTAACACCGTTACAATTGAAAGCCGATATAAGAGTTGCACTTGTAGGAAACCCCAACACCGGTAAATCAACTCTTTTTAATACATTAACCGGTTTAAATCAAAAAATAGGAAACTTTCCGGGGGTTACGGTTGATAAAAAAACCGGATACAGCCAACTGCCCGATGGGCGTACTGCCGAGATCATCGACCTTCCTGGTACTTATAGCCTTTATCCCAAAAGTAAAGATGAGTCCATTGTATTCTCTGTACTGGCGGATAAATCAAATCCGCATCGCCCCGATCTGGTTGTTGTAATAATTGATGCAACTAATCTTAAAAGGAATTTGCTGCTTTATACCCAGGTTGCCGACCTGAAGATCCCTGTTATTGTTGCCCTCAACATGATGGACATGTCGAAAAAGGCAGGGATAACAATTGATATCGATCTGTTTGCAAAAAAACTGGGCGTGCCTGTAGTTCCTATTTCTGCAAGGAAGGTTGAAGGGATTGATAAATTAAAGTCGGTAATAAGCTTTGCCAATAAAATTGCCCTGCAGGAACCATCTATTGACGTAAATGCAATAGCCCCGCAGCTGATAAACCAGATAAGCGAAGAATTAAAGCTTGATAATCCGTATTATGCCCTGCAGCTTGCCCATCAGCATGAGACTATAAAGTTTATTTCGCCTGCTGAAAGTGACCGTATTGAAGAGCTTGAAAAGGAGTTTTCTTTTCATTCGCAAAAGGCACAGGCTACGGAAACTATTGCCCGGTATAATTTTATAAACGACCTGCTATATGATACTGTAAAGGTACCCGAAACAGCAAAGGACGAAACACTAAGCAATAAAATTGATAAGGTACTTACCCACAAGGTGTTTGGCTTTATTATTTTTTTAGCCGTGTTGCTGTTTATGTTCCAGTCTATCTTCTCATGGTCGGCTTACCCAATGGAACTGATTGCCGATTTGTTTGTATGGGTACAAAACTCCCTTCATCATATTTTACCGGCCGGCCCATTAACCGGATTGCTTGTTGATGGCGTTATAGGCGGTTTAAGCGGCGTGATGGTATTTATCCCGCAGATAGCTATACTTTTTGCCTTTATCTCTATATTGGAAGATACAGGCTATATGTCGCGGGTTACGTTTATGATGGATAAGCTGATGCGTAAGGTTGGCCTTAACGGTAAATCGGTAGTTCCCCTTATTGGTGGTTTTGCCTGTGCAGTACCTTCAATTATGAGTACGCGCACCATTGAAAACTGGAAAAGCCGCATGATCACCATTATGGTTACGCCATTGGTTACCTGTTCGGCCCGCTTGCCAATTTATGTGCTGCTGATAGGCTTGGTTGTACCTAACCGAAATGTATGGTGGCTGTTTAATTTACAGGGACTTGCCCTTACGGGGATGTATATATTCAGCTTGATATCGGCAATAATCGTTGCTTTTGTATTTAAGCTGATATTGAAAAGCCGCGAACGCGGTTATTTTATTATGGAATTGCCCGTTTACCGTATGCCAAGATGGAACAATGTGGCTTATAGCATGTATGACCGTGCAAAAACGTTTGTTTTCCAGGCAGGAAAGGTCATTATTGCCGTATCAGTAATATTATGGGTGCTGGCGTCATACGGCCCGGGTGACCGTTTTGCTAAGATCGAGCAAAAATATAAACAACCTCAATATTCAAAACAGCTTAGTCCTGATGAATTAAGCAAAGCAATAGGTTCGGAAAAACTTGAAAATTCGTATGCCGGTGTATTGGGGCATGTAATAGAGCCTGTAATAAAACCTTTGGGGTTCGACTGGAAAATAGGCATCGCCCTGATCACTTCCTTTGCTGCCCGCGAAGTTTTTGTGGGTACAATGGCAACCATTTACAGTGTTGATGGTAATGCCGAAAAAATAGAATCGGTACAGAAAAAAATGGGCTCGGCTAAGAACCCTGAAACAGGGCAGCCCGTATTTTCATTGGCGGTTGCCTTCTCGCTCATGATTTTTTATGCATTTGCTATGCAATGTGCCAGCACCGTTGCCGTAGTTTACCGCGAAACCAAAAACTGGCGCTGGCCAGCCGTGCAATTTGCTTATATGACCGTACTGGCCTATGCTGCAAGTTTTGTAGCATATCATTTGTTAAAGTAGCTGAAAGCTAAAAGTCGAAAGCTTTCATTTTTTTGAGTTCTAAAATAAAACCATCCAATATTTTTCTTAGAAGTTAAACGCGTTAAAAAAAGTGCTTTTTTTGAGTGGTTTACGCATAAAAAGTAAATAAACACGTTGTTTTATTCACAAATTATTCTGTAGATTTAAAAGCGGTTAATCTGCGATTAATATAAAACCTTAAAACAATACCTATTCTATGTTTCTTTTTCTCCGGACTCACAACTTAAAAACAGTAAATAGATCAATAAAAATTTTCCCTGTAATTATTAACGCTAAAACTATTTGCACCCCGGCTAAGGTTTATTCAATGCTATTAAACGAAGAAGATTTTATTAAACAGGACAATCAAAGAGATGGATATAAAATAACAGGGGTAACCGCTATACCAGCTATGCCGCCAAACGGCTACCACCTGTCTGACTTATACCAGCAACCCGGTTTTAAATACATGCTTGCCTTAAGCGTATAAAGATACTTTGCAAAGTAAAGGAGCATACACTTTAACAATATATGCCGTTTTGAAGCCGGGGCGTGTCTGGCAAAGTTACTTAATAAATAAAACTAATTGTTATGAAAAAGTTTAACCAGCTTAGCAGAGCTGAAATGAAAAATGTTTCGGGTGGTAATTTAAAAGCTTGTACGCTTACGTGTCACGTAATGAGGTCTCCGCCGACCCCTGAATTTCCAGATGGAACATATACTAATGTTACTACTGTTGTACCAGATTGTACCGATGCGACAGAATCAATGTACTGTTTACGTGATCAAGTTCTATCATGTAGTTGCTCTACTATGTAAATATATTAGAGTGCATTACTTAAGTTGGGCAACAGTCTAACTTAAGTAATTACTCCGATCAATATTATCTCAATTACTATATTTTTTTTGAATGAAGAGGACAATTTTAGGGCTAATGATGGTTGTATTGTTAACGGGTTTGGCCGAACCATCGGCTTATGCACAAACCATTAACGAGAGTGTGAAAAATATTACCACTAAGTTAAACAGTTATACTGCCGCCTACTCTACCGAAAAAGTTTACCTTCAATTCGATAAACCCTATTATGCAGCAGGCGATACCATTTATTTTAAGGCGTATGTTACACTTAGCACACAGCACAAACTCTCAGCCTTAAGCGGGGTAGTAAACATTGATTTAATAAACCCGGCAAACAAGATCAGCCGGTCCATAAAATTGCCGGTTATAGCGGGTGTAGCCTGGGGCGACTTTGCATTGGCAGATACGCTAAAAGGCGGCAGCTACAGGATAAGGGCCTATACTAACTGGATGCGCAATGAAGGCGAAAACTCATTTTTTGAACATATTATACCTGTAGGGACTACAACGACTCAAAGTATCCCCGAAAACGGGGAACGCAGTAATAAAACAATAGTAAAAACCACCTCAAAAAAGCCGGATGTGCAGTTTTTGCCGGAAGGCGGAAGTTTAGTAATTGGCAACTATTCAAAAATTGCCTTTAAAGCAGTAAATCCCGATGGCCAGGGAACAGATATAAAAGGTACAGTTACCGATGATATCGGAACAGAAGTCTGCACATTTGCTTCAACCCACCTGGGCATGGGGGCATTTAACCTGGTACCGCAGGCAGGTAAAATCTATAAAGCCAATATTACTTATGCAGACGGAACGACTAATACAACAGAACTGCCAAAGGCTGCTAATACAGGCTATACCATCAATTTAAATAATACCAATCCAGATACCATCAGGTTACGGATCTCGGCAGGAAGCGAAAGTACTCTTGATAAATTAACCCTTGTTGCCCAATCAGGCGGGATCATTTACTATGCAGCAGAAAGCACATCAGGGAATAAATTCTTTACGGCAGTAATACCAAAAAACAAATTCCCAACGGGAATAGCCCAGTTCACGCTGTTTAATGAAAAAGGCGAGCCGCTAAACGAACGCCTGGTGTTTATTAATAATAACGATGAGCTAAAGCTAACCGTTCAGTCAAGGGGCAGCTATGCAACAAGACAAAAGGTAAAGTTAGAACTTTATGCAAAAGATAAAAATGCTAAACCGGTAACTGGGAGCTTTTCGATAGCGGTAGTTGACGAAACAAAAGTGCCGATAGATGAACAAAACGAAAATACCATACTTTCAGACCTGTTGCTAACCTCAGACCTAAGAGGGAATATAGAAAGCCCCAATTATTATTTTACCAATATCACTGATAAAACCAATGCTGACCTTGACCTGCTGATGCTTACACAGGGTTACCGCAGGTTTGAATGGAAACAAATACTGAATAACACTGACCAGGCAATGCTATATCAGCCTGAAAAGTCATTGACCATATCTGGTAAAATAACAAAAAACGGTAAGCCGGTGCCTAACGGGAAGATAACACTGTTTACCACCTCCGGTGGAGCTTTTTTGTTAGATACATTATCAGATGCAAACGGCAGGTTCGTTTTCCGGGACTTGCAGTTTGGTGACAGTACAAAGTTTGTAGTACAATCGAAGGTAACAAAAGGCCAGGATAATATAGTGCTTGAGCTTGACACAATAATGCCGCCTACAGTGACCGCCGGAAACTTGGGTATAGGCAAGACAGCAGTCAGCTCAACGGATATGGCTACTTATTTGCAAAACCAGGAACAACTCTTCAGAGAACAACTTAAATACGGCATTAATAAGAATTCATTAGTATTAAAGGAAGTAATAATAAAAGGGCAAAAGGAGAAAATTATACCACATTCACAAAACCTGAACGGAGCAGGGAATGCAGATATAGTTTTTACAGAAAAAGATATAGATAAAATGATCGGCGGCAATCTGGAAGCCGCTTTGCGTGGTGCAACACACCTGCGGTTTAGAAATGGAGCTCCAGAAGGTATGGCAATAGTGGTAGATGGCACCTTTGTCGACGCTGACGTCTTTGATACTTTACATCCGGATGATATCGAGGGTATAGAAATAATAACTGGTCCGCACTACGGCGCCATATATGGTTCGAGGATGGCGGGTGGTGGTATAATTATAACAACCAGAAAAGCCCGCAAAGCAAATAATTACTACCGCTATGCACCCGGTGTTGTAACCTATATGCCAAAAGGCTATTACAAAGCGCGTGAGTTTTACTCACCACAATACGATAATCCAAAAACCAATCAGAAAATGGCCGACCTGCGCAGTACCATTTACTGGCAACCTAATATAATAACAGATAAAGACGGCAAAGCATCCATTGAATATTTTAATGCTGATGGCAAAGGGACATACCGCGTAGTAATAGAAGGCATTGATACCGATGGTAATTTAGGCAGACAGGTGTACAGGTATAAGGTGGAATAAAACCTTTCGCCTTTTGCCTTTCAGCTTTTACCTTTTTACTATCTTTGCGACGAGGTAAAAATTGGATAAAGTTAAAATTCTTGAAACGTATCTTCCGCCTGATGCTGCCCCGCTGATCGGCAGGTGGATTGACTACTTTAAATGCGAATTTAAAATTTCGCGAAACCGCAACACTAAATTTGGCGATTACCGGCCTCCGCATTTGGGCAAAGGACACCGGATTTCTGTTAATTTTGATTTAAATCCTTATGCATTCCTGGTAACCACCGTGCATGAGTTTGCACACCTGCATACCTGGAACGAGCATAAGCATAAAGCTAAACCGCATGGTACTGAATGGAAGCTGAACTTTAAAAAAATGATGCAGCCTTTTTTCGAAAAGGATATTTTCCCTGCCGATGTTAAGCATGCCATTATTGGGTATTTAAATAATCCGGCGGCCTCCAGCTGTTCTGATCTAACCTTGTACCGGTCGCTGAGGAAATACGACACCCCGAAAGAATCGATATTAACAGTTGAAAAGCTGCCGGTAAAAGCGTTATTTAAATTAAAGGATGGCCGTATTTTCCGTAAAGAAGAAAAATTGCGTAAGCGATATAAATGTATTGAGGTTAGCTCCCGCCGTACTTACCTTTTTAGTCCGGTAGCTGAAGTGGAGCTTATTGAAAATTAGGAGATATTATGGATCATTCAGTACTAATAGATAAGACGGTAACTTTTGTAAGTGACACGCTAAAAAATGCCGAAGGCGGGCACGACTGGTGGCATATCCATCGCGTTTGGAACAACGCAAAACTTATTGCAAAAACTGAACAGGCCAACTTACTGGTTGTTGAACTTGGTGCCCTTTTGCATGATATAGCCGACAGTAAATTTCATAATGGTGATGAAGAAATAGGGCCTAAAGTGGCGGGAGAATTTCTGCAAAGTATGAATGTTGATGAAGAAACCGTTCATCATGTACAGCAGATTATAAGGTATATTTCATTTAAGTCCGGCTTTGATAAATCAGCCTTTAACTCTATCGAACTTGATATTGTACAGGATGCTGATCGGCTGGATGCAATTGGGGCTATAGGTGTGGCCCGGGCATTCAACTATGGAGGTTTTAAGGGACGGGAAATTTATAACCCGGAGATTAAACCCAACCTGAACATGACCAAGGCTGAATACAAAAATTCAACTGCGCCTACCATTAATCACTTTTACGAAAAGCTTTTGCTGCTTAAAAATAAAATGAATACTGCAACAGGAAAGAAATTGGCGGAAGAGCGGCACCTATTTATGGAGGCGTACCTGGAACAGTTTTATAAGGAATGTGGCATATACAGTTAAAGCAAAAGCCTAAATTTGTCGCAGTTTAATGAGAACAGGTATGAATCGACAGATAGAAAAAAGGCTGGCAGATAAAAAGATCAATCCAACAGCTATGCGTATGCTGGTTCTCGACCTGCTTTTAAAGCAAAATTCTGCTATCAGCTTAAGTGATATTGAAAAAGGCTTATTACCAGCCGACCGGATTACCATATACCGTACACTAAAGACATTTGAAGTAAAAGGCCTGATCCACATAATTGATGATGGGACAGGATCACCAAAATATGCCCTATGCCTGGAAGAATGTGATGTAAATGAGCATCATGATATGCATGTTCATTTTAATTGCATTTTATGTAAGGAAACATTTTGCCTTCCTGATTCTAAAATTCCTGAAATTTTTCTCCCCTCCAATTTTTCTTCAATAGAAATGAACCTTGTTGTTAAGGGCATTTGTGATAAATGCGCTGACTAATGCAATTCCATTGCACTGGTTTAATCCTTTATTTTGTGCCACAGTAAAAAAAATGAGCATCAGTAATTTAAATAGGATTTTATTTTTCAATAAATTTAGACTTGTCTAAATTTATTATTAGATTTGCTTAAATTCCAATGAATGATTTAATAAGGTGTTAATACCGGCTTTAAACTAAAAATATAACTTCGCATTTTTTAATATGAAAAAACACATACCACTACTTATACCACTGCTTTCGGTTATAAAAATAGCCTGCGCCCAGGATACTTTGAAACAGGAGCGTTTTAGCTTTCACTTTCAGCAAACTATTATAACACAATTTAAACCTGCTTTTAGTGCAGATTATAGCGGACTTAACAGCTTGTCGACCCAAAAAGAAACACAAAGTTCTATTACTTCTACATTTTTTGGTGCAGCCCGGTTATGGAAAGGCGCTGAGGCCTATTTTAATCCCGAGATCTCAGGTGGTTCGGGCTTGAGTAAGACTTTAGGGGTCGCAGGCTTCCCGAATGGTGAAACATTCAGGGTAGGGGCTGCTGAACCTAAGATTTATATTGCCAGGTTATATTTTAAACAAAACTTTGAATGGGGTGCGGAGAAAGATACCATCGAAGGAGATGCTAACCAATTAGCCGGGTTAAAAAGTAAACGGTATTTCTCCATAGCGGTAGGAAAGTTTGGCATGGCAGATTTTTTTGATAACAATGCCTTCAGCCACGACCCTCGTTCGCAATTCATGAACTGGGCTTTAATGGATAATGCCGCCTGGGATTACCCGGCAAACACCCGCGGTTACGTGATAGGCAGCACTATCGAATTAGGACAGCCAACCTGGGCACTTCGTTTCGCTTTTACCATGGTTACCACCCAGGCTAATGAATCGGTATGGGACGCAAAAATTGGTAAAGCCAACACACAAACTCTCGAATTTGAAAAACGATATATGATAAAGGGTAATAAGGGTACACTCCGTTTGCTTGCATTCCGCAACAATGGCAAATTTGGTGATTATAACCTCGCCGTAGCACAAAACCCGACAGCGCCTAATGTAGATACTACTCACGCTTACGGTCGCCACAAATATGGTTTTGGCATTAATGCTGAACAGTATCTAACCAAAGATTTTGGTGTATTTGCCAAAGCCAGCTACAACGATGGGCATACGGAAACCTGGTTCTTTACAGAAATTGACCGCTCAGTAACTTTTGGCGGAGTATTAAAAGGTAATTCGTGGAAACGTAATGACGATGAAGCCGGATTAGCATTTATTGGCAATGGATTATCAGCGCCTCATCGTAATTACCTTGCGGCTGGTGGTTATGGCTTTTTAATAGGCGATGGCAAGTTAAATTATGCACCCGAAATGATTGCCGAGCTGTACTATAAGATTAATGCTTATCAAAAGAAGTTTTTTATCACGCCCGATTACCAGTTTATCCTGAACCCGGCATATAATAAAGACCGTGGGCCGGTTAACGTGTTTTCGGTAAGGGCACATGTGGAGTTTTGAACACACTTTGCATGATAGAAGGATGCTCATGATACAAGCGGAATCAATCTACTTCGTTGCTTATTAGGACAAAAACCGGAGAGAAAGAGTTTTAAATTAATCCTTTCTCTCTTTCTTCAATCCAATATAAAAATTAATTTCGCTCGTAAGCATTCTAAATAAACTACGTTAGTTATCCGATGAAGAAATTTTTGCTCCCCATAATATTAATTATATTAACAACCACTGCTTTTACTTATATAAATAGCACTGTTACCCGCTCTGCAATTACCTTTAAAACCAGGAACATGGGCATTGGTGTTGATGGCACCATTGGTGGCTTGCAGGCTGATGTTCATTTTAACCCTGCTGATGTAACCAATAGTACCATTGAGGCTTCGGTTGATGCCAATACCATTAACACAGATAACTCAAGCCGGGACGAACATTTAAGAAGTGAGGATTTTTTTGATGTGGCACATTATCCTAAGCTCATCTTAAAGTCAGTTTCTTTTAAACATGGCAACGGCAATAATTATACAGGCAGGTTTAACCTCACCATAAAAGGTAAAACCAAACTGGTTGAAATTCCATTTACTTATACACAATCAAATAATACAGGTGCATTTAAAGGCAGCTTTAAACTAAACCGCAGAGACTACGGAGTTGGCAGCAGCAGTTTGGTCCTCGCTGATGAGGTTACCGTTAATATTGATGCGGCTGTAAATTAAGCCTTCCTGGGGCTAAAAATTATAAAGCTAATTATAGCCAGCACCCAAACACCCATACCACCATACAGCATCACCCAGCCAAAACCATGTATAAGGGCGGCATGAACAGTAGCTCCCGAAGGATCAAGAGCAGAAAGTTCAGGCAGAACTTGTTTTAAGGACGCAAAGTTCCCGGTGGCTATTTTTTCTCCTAAAGAATGGAGCTTGGCTGTATCTACAGATTTTGGCAAAGCTTTCTTTAAGTAGAACAGAATCCCCTGCAGCAAAATAAACCCCATCAATGCAATATTAATGGCCAGGGTAATTAAGCGGGCACTAATGTCAATGCCGGAAGCCATGCCTGCACGGGAACTCTGTACCGAGCCGGTAGCTGTATTAGTTACCGGCGTATTGGTCAGCCCCAGCCCAATACCTGCCAATAGGGAGCCGGGTAGCATTGTAAGCCAACTGGCATCATCAGCATTGCTTCCTAATTTCATCAGGAAGAACCCCAGGCCAATTGTGAACAAGCCCAAAGGGATAACGAAACGTGGCTGATACCGTAACGAAAGACGCTCTGCCAAAGGTGGAACCACCAGGGTGGGAAGTGTATAGGCCAAAAGAGATAATCCGGCAACCACTACACCATAACCAAGGCCGTTTTGAAAATAAATCGGTAAATAAATAATGAACGGCCAAAAACTAAAATTCATGCCAATGGAACCCATTATAGCCCCTGAAAGATTGCGCACCCTGAAGACAGAAAAGTCGAACATAGGATGGGCATGAGTCTTTTCCACAAATAGAAAAATAATGAAGCTTATTGCTGCTGCAACAATTATGCTGATGGCGGTGATACTTGTAAAGCCAAGTTCTGGCCCTTGCGTAATAAAATACGTTAACCCAAAAACAGATAGAGAAAGCGTAATTATGCCCACAATATCCAACTTTTTGGCCTGTGGGTCGCTTGACTCTTCCACGCCTCTAAATGCAAGGATTAATGTAATGAGTGTTAACGGAACAAAGGCCAGGAAAACCCATTGCCAGTTTAATACTGCTACAATAAGGCCGGCAATAATTGGGCCAAAGCCCAGACCGATACCAACCACCACCCCCCACATAGCAAATGCTTTGCTACGCTCCCGTCCTTCCTGAAACTGATGCGAAAGAATAGCTATGGCGCAAGTCAGCATTGCGCCTCCAGCCATACCTTGCAGAAACCGGCCTATGATGAGTACGGACGTACTTTGTGCCAGCCCGCAAAGTAAGGATGTGATCCCAAACAAGGCCAGATTGATGATAAAAATGCGCTTGCGGCCATACCGGTCAGCCAATGTACCGGTAGCCATCAAAACGGTAGTGCAAGCTATGGTATAAGCGTTCATGATCCATTGCATGCTCTTGAAATCATCGTGCAATACCTTTTCAAGAGTGGACAGGATTACCGGAACACTTGAAATTTCGAGGCCGAACATTAGCGAAGCCAGGCATACAGCAGCTAATGCTGCTTTGTTTTTTTTAACTGGAGAAATTGTCATTGGTAATTATAATTTAAAATGATTCTGAACTGACTTAAGTCGATTTTATTAATTTTAATTTACCAAATATGTAGACCTTAAAAGGTGCTTACAAGTAGTTTAAAGGAGGATACTAAGTATGGAAAATAATACTAACGATGATCATCAACTGGTTATAAAACCGGAAAATGATTTTTTTTTAGAAGATAACTGTCCCATGACAAATGCATTAAACATTATGGGTGGAAAATGGAAACTTCTGCTTTTAACCAAGATAAGGGAAGAGTGCCCTGCAAGGTTTGGTGAATTGAGGAGAAGGATGCGGTTTATTACCCAGGCTACGTTAACTACACAGCTACGGGAACTTGAACGCGACGGAATTATCTCGAGAAAAGTTTATGCAGAAGCGCCGCCAAAAGTGGAATACAAGCTTACGGAACTGGGCAAAACACTTATCCCCCTTATGGATGCCTTGTCTGAATGGAGCAATACTTATTGTAAAATGAAAAATTAATTTTTGCACAGGAGCATGGCAAGTTCCTGACGACTATTTTTAACAATTTAATAACTAACCTCTAATCTTCAGTCTCTGATCACTAATCGTATATTTACGATTATGAAACTCCGGATACTTGTATTAATTAACGCTGCGGCTGTAGCTATAACCCTTGCCGCAGTAAACTATTATTTTCAGCATAGCTGGTATTATGTGGCCTTAACCTTTTTTGTTACCATTATTACCAGTTTTTTTGTTTTCTATTACCTGATAGAAAAATATGTTTATTCCAAGATAAAGCTTATCTATAAGCTCATTCACAACCTGAAACTGGGCCGTGATCTGCGCGATGCGCTGGGGGAGCATGTTAGCGCCGATCCTATTAATGATGTGGAAACTGAGGTGAAGGAATGGGCAAAGGAAAAGAAAAGCGAAATTGACGAGCTGCGCAAACAGGAAAAATTTCGGCGCGACTTTTTGTCGAACATTTCACACGAATTTAAAACCCCGCTTTTTGCCATCCAGGGATATATTGAAGCCTTGCTTGATGATGATTTTGATGATAAAGAAATGGCACGGCAGTTTTTGGAAAAAGCATCGAAGAATGTGGACAGGCTGAGTTACCTGATAACAGACCTGGATGAGATATCAAAGCTGGAATCGGGTGAAATTCCAATTAATCTTACCCGTTTTAAGATAAATGACCTGATAAAAGAGGTTTTTGAATCGCTGGAGCTTAAAGCCCGACAGCATAACATTAAATTAATATTCAAACAAAAATACGATGAACCGATACTGGTAAATGCCGACCGCGAAAAAATAAGACAGGTGCTGGTAAACCTAATTGATAACTCGTTTAAATATGGAAATGAGGAGGGAAATACCTCTGTAAGTTTGTTCGAATTGCACGATCAGGTGCTGGTTGAGGTTACTGATGACGGCATTGGAATTGAAGAAAAATACCTGCCGCGCTTGTTTGAGCGCTTTTTTAGGACTGATTCCAGCCGTTCGCGCCAAATAGGTGGATCGGGCCTTGGGCTTGCTATTGTAAAGCATATAATTGAGGCCCATGAACAAACTATTAATGTGCGTAGTACCGAAGGTTTAGGGTCCACTTTTGGCTTCACGCTTCAAAAATCCAAGCAGACTTTACATTTGCCTAACATACCTGTTCTGAAAAATTAACATTAACTTAACATTGCAAAGTTACCTTTGCGCAAATCCCCATAAAAAATGTCATTAAACAGCATCTTTCAATATTTCGTACCAAAAGATAAAAAGATATTTTTTCCGCTATTTGAGCAGGCAGCAAGCAATGTTGTAGCAATGGCCACAATTTTGGTTGAAACGGTAAATTCAAATAATCCGACTACCCGCGATGAGCTTTTTAAACAGATTGATAAGTTAGAAAATAAAGGCGATGAAATAACCCACCAGGTATACCTGGAGTTGGGCAAAAACTTTATAACACCATTCGACCGAGAGGATATCCATGCACTTGCATCGGCAATTGACGATGTTGCCGATTATATACAAGGGGCGGCAAACCGCATGAACCTGTATCGTATTGATGATTATAACGAGCATATTCGCAAGCTATCAGAACTTACTTTGCAGGCAAGCATAGATTTGGAGAAAGCGGTAAGAGAATTAAAGGATCTTAAAAACGTACGTAACATAGCCGACTCGTGCATCAGGATAAACAGTGTGGAGAATCAGGCCGATTATGTTTTTGACCGTGCCGTTGCCGATCTTTTCCTGTATGAGAAGGATGCTATCCGTCTTATTAAATATAAAGAGATATTATCAGCGCTCGAAACAGCTACTGATATGTGCGAAGACGCAGCCGATGTTATGGAATCAATTTTAGTTAAAAACGCTTAAGCCCTGATGGTTACACCTGTACTTATTATTGTTGTTTGCCTTGCGCTGATCTTCGACTATACCAATGGTTTTCACGATGCTGCAAACTCCATAGCTACCATTGTATCAACTAAGGTATTAACGCCATTTCAGGCAGTTATGTGGGCCGCTTTTTTTAATTTCCTGGTTTACTTTTTTGTAAAAGAACATAAAGTTGCCAACACGGTAGCAAAAATTGTGCAGGAGCACTTTATTACCATGAATGTAATACTGGCAGGCTTAATTGCAGCCATCACCTGGAATTTAATTACTTGGTGGTTTGGTATACCCTCAAGCTCATCACATACACTTATTGGTGGTTTCGCGGGTGCAGGTATTACTAACGCCTTGTATATGGGCGTTAACGGACTAAGTGCGGTAAACATGCACTATATACTTACCATTTTAGCATATATTGTTTTGGCCCCGGTAATTGGCCTGGTAGTGGCCTATATAGTCACGGTTATTATATTACACATCTGTAAAAATGCACGACCGGCAGTAGCAGAGCGATGGTTTAAACGGCTGCAGTTAGTTTCATCGGCTGCCTTAAGCTTTGCACATGGGGGTAACGATGCTCAAAAAGTAATGGGTATTTTGTATGTAGCCGTATTTACATCCCACATTATAAAATCGGGCGACCCTATACCACATTGGATTCCCCTGGCATGTTATTCAGCCATTGCCCTTGGTACAATGTCGGGCGGATGGAGAATAGTAAAAACTATGGGTTCAAAAATCACCAAGATAACTCCCCTTGAAGGTGTAAGCGCTGAAACCGCAGGTGCTTTAACATTATTTTTCACACAGCAATTCGGTATCCCGGTTTCAACTACACATACCATTACAGGCTCAATTATAGGCGTTGGCTTAACCAAACGTTTATCAGCAGTGCGTTGGGGCCTAACTATTAATATTATTTGGGCATGGGTAATAACCATCCCGATATCAGCACTTATTGCAGCCGGAGTGTTTGCTATATTAAGAGTTTTTGTTAAATAATTTATTTACTTTGGCATCGATAAATTAATCGTTTAACTACCTTAAAACTACTTGTGATGAAAAAAGCATTATTACTGATCCCCGCCTTAATCTTAACTTTTACATTATCCAGTTACGATACCCCAAGCCATACAGCTAAAGCCGGCCCCATTCAACTTATACCATCATCGTTAGATATGGGCAATGCTTTGAAACAGGCTTTACAGATAGGTACTGCTAAAAGTTCCGACCAGCTTTCAGCTGTCAACGGCTATTTTGGCAATGCCGCCGTAAAAATACTTTTCCCACCCCAGGCCCAAAAAGCCGAAAAAACATTACGTAGCATTGGTTTAGGTAAGTTGTGCGATAAGGTTATCCTTTCGCTAAACCGCGCTGCAGAAGATGCTGCTAAACAGGCAAAACCAATATTCATCAGCGCTATTAAACACATGACATTGCAGGATGTAACCAACATTTTGCTAGGCAGTCAGGATGCTGCTACACAATATTTTAAAAGGACAACTACAGATCAGTTAACCGTTACCTTTAAACCAATTGTAAAAGGTAGTTTAGATAAGGTTAACGCGACAAAATATTATGGGCAGGCTGCCGATGAGTATAACAAAATTCCGTTTGTAAGTAAAATGAATCCGGATATAGATGCTTACGTAACCCAAAAAGCAATTGACGGTTTATTCTACGAAATAGCTTTGGAAGAGCTCAATATCCGAAAAAACATTGGCGCACGCAGCACACCATTGCTGCAAAAAGTATTCGCTTTCGCCGATAAGAATAAGAAATAATTCGCATCATGTTATTGCGGGTACAGTACAGCTGTTGCGAACCTGTATTTCTACATTGTAAGCATGTTCCAAATGTTTCAGGAGTATTTAAGCAATAAAAACCATCCTGTCATTCTGAACGAAGTGAAGAATCTTCTACACTTGATAGGCGACCATGTTTATCAGCGTTTCTTTCGCATTTAGAAGATCCTTCACTTCGTTCAGGATGATAAAGAGTAAAGGTTGAAGGAAATTTTTATTGAAATTTAATGCGGATAGTAATCTTTTCAGGTTGTCCGGTAGAGTTGCCCGTCCAATCAGGGCCATTGTCAATAAGGTCAATAGCTTTTTGATCAGTTAAGGCGCTTAAGCCTTTGGTAACTTTAATTTCATCGATATTGCCATTGTGGTCGACCATAAAGGATAACTTTACAACCCCTTTTTTACCATCAGGCGATTTTGCATTTTCCTTTAAATATTTTCTAAAGCTGCTCCATCCATCTCTTGGCCTTGCATTTATAACATCGGCTTCATCTTTTTTGGAACCATATCCTACAACCACAACCTCACTAAGCGAGCTACTATTAGGCTCAAGTGCTATTGTTTTTAACGAATCGTGGCTGTTTGCAGTTACCTCTCGTGTTTTATAGCCTATATATGCAATCACCAGTTTGTTTTGCTTGCCACTATCGGCATTCAATTTAAACTTTCCATCAGCATCAGTAACCGCTCCTTTAGTTGTACCAGCTATTTTAATCATTACGCCAGGCAGAGGTAATCCATCGTTCCTGGCAATAACCCTGCCTATTATTAAATTTCTTAATGCAGGATTAGTTATATTATTTAGATTAGTAATCCCCCGCGCTTCATTAACCATTACACCGGATACTTTGGCAGTTAGCAACCTGTTAATGCTTGTGTCCTTTTTTATCGGTGTGCTTTTTAGTATATCAATTTTTGGTGCAGCTTTTTTTTCTGCCGATGTCATTCCCATTACTACCATTTCATTCAATGGGGTAGTATCCTTTTCTTTGATGTGTACCTCTTTTAATTTAACATCTGCGCTGGCTAATTCATTGGTAACAGCCTTATCCGGAACAACAATAAGTGCAACATCAGCCTGCCTTAAAACGGCCCTTTTAGGTGGATGTTTTGGAAGTGGTGTTGCTGCAATAGCTTCTTTCTTAGCCTTCTGCAGGGTATCGGCAGGTGCAGCCGGGGCTGTTTTTGCTTCGGGTTTAACTACTGCTGCTACAATTTTATCATGTTCGGGCTTGTGCTGCATATTTAGCCACAAGCCACCCGCAATAAATAAAACCAGAATAGATGCCGCAATAGATAATGTTTTCCAGGGGATTATGCGTCTTTCCTTTTTAGTTACCCTTTGCTGCAGGCGACTACCAAGCTCATCTAATGGCGTTTGCTGGTCATTTTTGACTTGCTGATATCCTTCCAATGCATCCATCAAGAAGGGATCATCCTGCGCACGCCTTTCCAACTGGTGCATAGCCCGGGTATCAAGTTCCCCATTCAGGTACTTCCTTATTAATACTATGTCAGTCTCCCTTTTACTCACTACCTTTCTCCAGGCAAATTTTTAGTTTCCTTTTGCCATTTTGTATATAACTTTTAACCTCGTTCAGTGTAAAGCCTGTAAGCTCTGTTATTTCTTTATAGCACTTTTCATTTAAATAAAACAGGCTGATACTTTGTTTTTGTGTATCAGGTAATTTATCTATACACTTTTCCAATGCCTGCATTGCAGCTTCACGGTTATTATCATCAGGATGCAAAATGGGGGTAAATTCCATAAAATCATCCAAACTAACTGTCTCCATTTTTTTACCTGAACGCAATTGCATTAAGCAATAATTACGGCTAAGTACATATAACCAGGCACGGAACTGTTTGATCTCGTGCTGCTTAACTTTTGTTATGAGCTCTTCGAATATTCCCATAACGGCATCCTTCGCTTGCTCTTCATCTTTGAGATATTTTAAACAAACGCCATAAACCAAAGGCATTTGTTTTTCATACAATTTGCCCAAAACCACCAGGTCGCCATTTTGGCGATAGCTGGTTAGCAGTTTATCATCGTCTGCATCAGTTGGTTTAATTGGTTTATAAAAAAAGCTCATTACGGGATGGCTAAAATAATTTTTTTAAATGGCTTATGGAAATGTGCCTATTACCGGCCTTTCTACCCTTACCCTTTTGCTTTAAATAAAATTGAAAACTGTAACCTGAGCAGATACCTGTAAAATCTTTTTGAACCCAAATTGAGGAATTGCGCATAGTCGCCACACCCTGCGCCAAATTTTCCCCATTGTCATTTTTTCACTTATCGCTATCCTTGGGGTTTATTAACCATCACCAAAATTATTTTTCTGAAACAAGAAAATAGCTGTAAGTTAACCCTGATAACAACGTGGCATAACTATTGCCTTATTCCTGGTAGTTGTGTTTTTTATTATTACGGTAACGCCATTATTACAAACAAATAATAGGCAAAACGTTAATAGTTTAAAACACTATATTAGCAATTGAATTTAAACTTTTGGTTATGTGCAAACTTGTAGTAATTGATGACAATCCTACGGATCACTATATTATGCAAAGGTTACTGCATAATAATTACAACTGCCAACAAGCTACCTACACCTTTGATGGCAGATTAGTTTTAGATTACCTGGAAGAAAACAAAGACAACGGCACCATGCCTGATGTTATATTTTTAGACCTTGACATGCCACAGTTAACCGGCTGGGAATTTTTAGATAAGCTGGAAACTTTTAACGCTGATGCTAAAAAGAATGTAAGGGTCCATATCATGAGCTCATCCATACGTACCGCTGACGTTTTTCAATCGAAGAAATATGCCTGCGTTAACTCATTCATGACAAAGCCACTATCGCGCGACCTTGTTAACCAGGTGTGCGAACAGGCAAACCCAATGAAAAATACAGCCTGAAGATGTAGAGATATAAGAATGTGCAACCGGGCAAATGAATGATTGTATTCTCAATACATTATATCCATTCCTTGCCTCTGTATATCCACGCTGCAGCACATTTCAATACCTCTGCACATTTATAACATTATTAGCTTATTTTTACCGCTATAATGTCAGTCCGTAATAAACTATACTTTGCTTCTGATTTTCACCTGGGTACAGGTACTTATGCAGCCTGCCGTGAACGCGAAGCCCGCCTGGTACGCTGGCTCGAAATGATAAAAGCAGATGCCGCCGAAGTTTTTTTAATGGGCGATGTTTTCGATTTTTGGTTTGAGTATAAAACTGTTGTGCCCAAAGGCTATCTCCGCTTTTTAGGAAAACTTACAGAATTGGCTGACGCAGGTGTAAAGCTCTGGCTTTTTAAAGGCAACCATGATATGTGGATGTTCAGTTATTTTGAGCAGGAGCTTGGTGCAACTATCATAAGCGATGAACTGGAGATTGAACGTAACGGAAAAAAATTCTACCTTCATCACGGAGATGGGCTTGGTCCTGGCGATACATTTTATAAAATTTTAAAGCGAATATTCAGAAGTAGTCTGTGCCAATGGCTATTTGCGCGCATTCATCCAAATCTGGGTGTGGGGATAGCCAATTACTGGTCGAAAAATAGCAGGATTTCCAACGAGAAAAAAGAAAACCACAAGCCTGGTGAACAGGAATGGCTGGTTATTTTTTGCAATGAACTATTGAAAACACATTTTTATGATTATCTGATCTTTGGTCACCGCCATTTGCCGCTGGATATTCAGTTGAATGATAAAAGCCGTTATATCAACCTCGGCGAATGGGTAAACTATAATACCTATGCCGTTTTCGACGGTGAAAAGCTGGAACTGAAATATTTTGAGAAAGAGGAAGACCAGACCGGAGAAAAATAAAGAATATGATTATACATCTCTTTACCCCTCAATAAAATTCTATAAATTACGCTGTGAATAAACTTTGTCAACGTGTTAGTTAAAACTTTTGGGAGTGCAGTTTATGGGATTGAAGCTATCACCATAACAGTTGAGGTAAACATATTAGCTGGTACCAAATATTTTGTTGTCGGTTTGGCTGATACCGCTATTAAGGAAAGCTATTTTCGTATCGAATCGGCATTGAAAAGCTGCAATTTCCGCATGCCTCGCCAACAAGTTGTGGTTAATATGGCACCTGCGGATATCCGGAAAGAAGGATCTGCGTATGATCTAACCATTGCTATGGGCGTATTGGCAGCTTCCGGGCAGGTTGAAAATGAAAATCTCGAAAAATACCTGATAATGGGTGAGCTTTCGCTTGATGGAAGTCTGCAGCCCATAAAAGGCGCTTTGCCAATTGCCATACAGGCACGTAAAGAAGGTTATAAAGGCTTTATCCTGCCAAAACAAAATGCCCGTGAGGCAGCCATTGTAAATGACCTTGCGGTATATGGAGTTGAAAACATAAAGGAGGTAGTTGCCTTTTTTAACGGTGAAACCCAGCTAACGGCGGAAGTAGTAAATACCCGCGACGAATTTTTTAAAAGTCTTACCAGTTATGATAGTGATTTTAGCGAAGTCCGGGGACAGGAAAACATTAAGCGCGCATTGGAAATTGCAGCTGCTGGCGGGCATAATGTGATATTGATAGGTCCGCCAGGTGCTGGCAAAACCATGCTGGCCCGCAGGCTGCCATCTATTTTGCCACCGTTAAGCTTATACGAATCATTAGAAACCACAAAGATTCACTCGGTTGCAGGTAAGCTGTCAGCAGCCGATGCCTTAGTAACAACACGCCCGTTCCGTTCCCCGCATCATACCATTAGCGATGTTGCCCTTGTGGGCGGTGGTAGTAACCCACAGCCCGGTGAAATATCATTGGCCCATAATGGTGTTTTATTTTTAGATGAATTACCCGAATTTAAACGTAGTGCCCTTGAAGTAATGCGTCAACCCCTTGAAGAACGCAGGGTAACAATTTCAAGAGCCAAATTCACCGTTGATTATCCGAGTTCATTTATGTTGGTGGCCAGTATGAACCCTTGCCCCTGCGGATATTTTAATCATCCTGAGAAGGAATGCATCTGTCCACCTGGAACTGTACAAAAATATTTAAGTAAAATTTCTGGTCCGTTGCTTGACAGGATTGACCTCCATGTGGAAGTAACCCCGGTTAATTTTAATGAATTAGCATCAGACCGCCTTGCTGAAAAAAGCGAATTTATCCGCGAACGGGTTATTAAAGCCCGCGATATACAGGCCCATCGCTTTGGTAACAAACCCGACCTGCATGCTAATGCGCAAATGAGCCCCCAGATGGTACGCGACATCTGCAAAATAAACACGGCAGGCCAAACCTTGCTTAAAAAAGCAATGGAAAAACTTGGCCTTTCGGCAAGGGCCTACGACAGGATACTAAAAGTATCCCGCACTATTGCCGACCTAGCCGGAGCGGAAGAAATACAGCTTGAGCATTTGGCAGAAGCTATACATTTCAGAAGCCTTGATAGAGAAGGGTGGGCAAGATAATAAAAAGTTTACTACGGGAATATCTTTTTACAGGTGTAATATTAGCGGCTTTATTTTGTCATAGTAATATGCCTGGTTGTTCTTAAAGCTAAGCTCTATCAGGTGGGATACATCTCTTTTTAAAAGAGGAGGGAAGGATTATGGCATAAGGCCATATTGGACTTTTGAAGTTATATCTAATTTATTGACATGAAAAAAACCTTTATTCTATTTTCAGTCGCATTTTTTATCGCATATCATATTTTTGCCCAAACAGCAGTCTCATCGAACAATAACCCTGTAACAAAGAGCCGGATACTTCACGCTGATTCTTCGGTTGTTACCAAACACCAGGTTACTATAAAAGGCAAATCCATCCCGTATACGGCCACAGCGGGCAGCATCCCCGTATGGGATGAAGATGGACGCCCTATAGCAGGCATTTTTTATACCTATTTTGAACGCAATGATATAACCGACAGATCAACCCGTCCGTTAGTGATTTCCTTTAATGGAGGCCCTGGTTCGCCTTCTGCGTGGATGGAGATCGGTTATACCGGCCCAAGTGTGGTTAATGTTGATAATGAAGGATATCCAATTCAACCTTATGGGGTGAGCGAAAATAAAAACTCTATCCTTGATGTTGCTGATATCGTATACGTCGATCCAGTAAATACAGGTTATTCCAGAATTGTGGATAAGGGTACATCAGGGTCAAAATTCTTTGGTGTAAATGAGGATATAAAATACCTGGCTGCATGGATAAATACTTTTGTAACCTGCAAAAACAGGTGGGCTTCGCCTAAGTTTTTGATTGGTGAAAGTTATGGTACCAACCGGGTATCGGGACTGGCCCTGGAGCTTCAGAATGCGCAGGGGATGTTTTTAAACGGTGTAGTGCTGGTATCAACAACCGATCTCGGAATTGAACGCGATGGCCCTGTACTGGCAGCTTTAAAACTTCCTTATTTCGCCGCTACGGCCTGGTATCATGGTATGCTTGCACCAGATCTTCAAAAAAAGGATCTGTTAACATTGTTACCTGAGGTGGAAGATTTTACGCTAAACCATTTAATACCGGCGTTTTGCAGGGGAGGTTTTATTGATGATGCCGAAAAGAATGAGTTAGCGGCGAAAATTGCACGTTACAGCGGACTTCCGGAGAAGCTTGTATTACAAAACAACCTGGATGTTCCGCGAGACCTGTTTCGGAAGGCTCTATTGCGCGATAAAGGCTATACTATTGGCAGGCTCGATTCCCGTTATAAAGGAATTGACCGGCAGGTGGGTGGTGATAGCCCGGAGTACCCGGCTGAGGCAATGGCTTGGGTGCATGCTTTTACACCGGCAATTAATATTTACCTAAGGGATGAGCTAAACTATAAAACCGATCTTAGATATAATATGTTTGGTGATGTATCGCCCTGGAATGATAACAATGACCATACAGGCGAAAATCTGCGTCAAGCCATTGCACAAAATCCATATCTTCACTTGTTTATACAATCAGGGTATTTTGATGGCTCCTGCGATTATTTTGATGCCAAATACACCCTATGGCAGCTTGACCCCAGCGGCAGGCTAAAGGACCGGCTAAAATGGAAAGGTTACAAAAGCGGGCATATGATGTATATGCGAAAAAATGACCTTGTTCTCGCTACAGACGACCTGAGGAAGTTTATACAGGAATCAGTGCCCAGGCCAGGTGAGCCTGCTAAATATTAACGCGGTTAGTAACAACCAGAGATTAATAATCCAGGTTGATACCAAAAAACAATTTTATGACCATCATCGATAAGCTTGCCTGGATTGAAATAAAGGACTATGCTATTCTATCCACAAAATCTTTTGGAAAGGATACCTTTTATATTCCGGGAGGAAAACGGGAAGCGGGCGAAACAGATATGGAAGCGCTCTGCCGGGAAATTAAAGAAGAACTCACGGTTGATCTCGATAAATCCAGTGTTAAATACTTCGGCACGTTTCAAGCACCTGCGCACGGACAACCGGAAGGTGTTGAAGTACGGATGACCTGCTATACCGCAACCTACCAAGGGCAAATCAGCGCCAGCGCAGAAATAGCGGAGGTTAGCTGGCTCAATTACTCGGCCATTGAAACAGTGTCGGCAGTTGACAAAATTATTTTTAATCATTTAAAGGAAATTGGCTGGCTAAAATAAACCTGAACACTACTCAATCCCCTATAAAATTATTTGATTATCTGGAGGTGAATACTTATTTTAGATTTCCTTAAACCTTATTATCACATGGAAAAATTCACACAAGTCCAAAAGCTGATCGCTTCAATGGAGACAGACATCGACAAATTTTATAATAAAAGTAACTCAGCAGCCGGAACACGGGTTCGCAAAGGTATGCAGGACCTGAAAAATCTTGCGCAGTCCGTTCGATCAGAAATTCTTGAAATAAAAACTGCATCGGGCAAGGGGTAAAAATAATAAAGCCTTGATACATAATTCTTTTGCATAAGGGCGGTCCTGGATCTCCAATCCAACCGTTCTGACCGACTATTCCTAAAAGTTGTATAGTTTTGTAATCAGTTTACGGCTATTAATGATGCAAGTAAACTGTATTGCAGTTATTAATATTCTCTTTTTATAGATTAGATGTAATTAATTGACGATCAGTTAATTATTGGAATGCGTTTTGTGCATTATATACTCCCCTCCCTAATTCCACACCTAACTATAAAGAGATGACAAATTTTTTGATGATAGACGACAACCCGGTTGAACATCTTATTATGCAAAAGATGTTTGATAAGTTCCATTTATTTCCCGGTGCTTCACATAGCTTGAATGCCAAAGCGAGTATGAATTTTTTTGAACAATATTGTACATCGGTAAAAATACTGCCTGATGTTATCTTCCTCGACCTCAATATGCCGGGCTTTAATGGCTGGGATTTTTTGGATGGATTCCAAAGGATTTATAAACAAATAAAAAAGCAGATAGACATATATATTATTTCTTCCTCAATAGATCCAAAAGACAAGATACTTACCGATAAATATGATTTTGTGAAAGCATTTATTTGTAAACCTGTAAAATTGGAAACTTTACTTAATTTGTATTCTTTATACCAGTTCAACAGGAGGGCTGCCGGTTAACCTTTAGGTTATCTAAATTAATGTAACGTATCCGGCTTGCATTGTGTATTAAATTTTAAGGCGGCTTTATAAATAAACAACTCTTATCTAAAATATGAAAACTAAGTTATCGGTTTTTTTAATAACTATCATAGGTCTCAGTATGCTTATCTCATCATGCAAAAAGGGGGGCGGTAATTCAAATATGCAATTGTTACAGATTAACTCACAGAACAACGGTAAGACCATTGCTGTTTCAAAAGGTCAGTCATTAAGATTAACCCTGAAGAACCCAGGCGATGGTGGTTACAGTTTTGATACACCGCAGTATAATTCATCGGTATTAAGCCTTACCGGACATACACATAGTTCAGGGGCATCAAGTGCGGTTGGTGGTTTTGGAGATGATGCCTGGGAGTTTAAAGCCTTAAAAACCGGCGAATCCACATTGGTTATAACCGCTACCCGGCCATTCGATAAAAATAACCCCGTTGTTATGTTTTCTGGTAAGGTTACCGCTAACTAATTGTGTCTTAATTTTTCCTTTCCACTGATTGTAAGGATAAATGGTTCAATGTCATCAATGCTAAATTTTAGCACCCAGGTGTGTTTTGAAACTAATAGGTAAATTATTTGTTTTTGTTAAACAGAATACATAGTTTCACACAGCACTTGCCCTATGACTGACCAGAACAAGAAGATTATTATTTTCGATGATGATGAGGACATCCTTTCTATCTGTAGTTTTATTCTGGAGGAGCAGGGATGGCAAGTAAATGCATACACTGATTGCAATAATATAATTGAAAAGGTCTCGGGTATTTTACCCGATGTAATATTGATGGATAACTGGATACCTGATGACGGAGGTATAATTGCGACACAAAAACTCAAAAACAACGAAGCTCTGAAAAATATTCCGGTCATTTACTTTTCAGCTAATAGCGATATTGAGCTGCTTGCTACCCATGCAGGGGCAGAATCATACCTTGCTAAACCATTTGATCTGGAAGAGTTGGAGCGTGTTATAAATAAGGTGTTGCTATCAGGTAATTAATAAAAACAACCTCAATAAATAAAAAAAGCTCTCCGCATATAAACGGAGAGCTTTTTTTATTAGGATCAGTATGGATTAATCGCCGCCTGGAAAACCACCACCCCTGTTGCCTCCGCCATCACCACCTCTTCTAAATCCGCGGGAAGGGTCGCCATTTTGCGTTGGGGCCTTTCCGGCAAATTTTTGCAAACGAAGGGTAAATGTTAGCAAGTAATAACGTGCCAGCCTGTTAACCTGGGTTTGTGTAACTGCGCTTGCCGATGTTGTTGACGAGAAGCCTGTATTTTCGTTAAACAAATCGAATGCCGATAAACGTATGGTACCTCTGTGGTCTTTCATAAACCTGCGTTCAACATAAAGATTCAACAGGTTAGGATTTGTTACTTTTATAGTAGGGGCATATCCATAATTAATAGCCTTGGTGAAATCATAACTAAATGTCCAGTCGCCAAAATAATTCTTTCCTGTTAAGCCCGAATTCCAGGTCCTCACATTTGCGCTGGCATTGGTAATGTCATTTTGGATGGAATTGCTAGTATGATTTATAGCATAATTCGTTAATATTTGCGCATCAATATGATCGGTAATATCAACCCGGAAAGCTACCTGAGGGGTAAACTGCAAGTTTTTAGCAATGTTTTTCTCTGTGGTTTCTTCAAAAGTATTGGCATCTATATTACTTAAAAAACCAACGTTGTTGTTAAAGGTGGCAGTACCGCTAAAGCTTAAGGTATACTTACGGTTTTGCCATGGTTTTGAATAAGTAAAACGGCCCTGCATACTATAAAACCCATCTGCATTGGCATATCTTGTTAAAATAGTGTTATCAAACCTCCTATTGGGTGTATAAATTGCTGGATAAGTTATAGTATTGGTAACCACCTCGTTTTGTATTGACTGGTAGGTTAAACCTATAAAAAACACATCGCCGCTAGCTATATTAAAGTTATTATACCTTACACTGAAATTATTAGTAAATTGTGGTTTCAGATCAGGATTTCCTTCAACCGGGTATAACGCGTTTGAGAAATCGGTAACGGGCTGCAGTTGCGTAAAACTTGGCTGACTGCTAGACCCATTGTAGTTGATGCTAAGCCCTTTGGTTCGTGAAAAGTTGTAGACAAACCTTGCAGCAGGAATAACATTGAATGTTGAAACGTGGGTGGTAAGCCCGGTAACCGGCGAATAACCATCCAATACCGCAGGCTGTACACCAACACCTACAGTGTAGTTATATTTTTTTTCAATGAAGCGGTAGTTTAACCCAACCTTGTTGGTTGTAAAATTGTAATTGTAACGGGTGCTTAATGCACTATCATTTCTGAAAGACAAACTTTGCGGATCAAACAGGGTATCCGTTACCTTATCATTATTGGTATTCGAACGGTTAAAGGCATAGTTTAACTCCAGGTAGGAGAGTTTACCCAACGGCTCCATGTATGAAAAATTTATCCCGTAGCTTGTTGTGCGGCTATCGGTTGTAATAATCTGGTTAGTCGGAGCTGTTGGCGCACCAGCTGTGTAAACATATATCGGGTTTTGGTAAGAATTGCTTTTGCCTGAACTGAACGTAGCGTTGATGCTCAGGTTACGGCGATGACCAAGCCTGCGGTTATACAAAGCAGTAAACCCGTAATTCGGTGCCTGAGAATCGCCAATTGTGGTTGATGTATAAGCCGAGTTTTGAGCGGCATTTTTCCTGGTTATGGTGTTGGTTTCGAACTCATTGGTATTTACACCAGCATACGAAAAAGTGGGGGTGACTTTTAAATAATTAACTGTATCAGGCTTATACTCCATATTCCAGGTAAAGCGGTGATTTATGTTCTGATCGGTTTCGTTGGTATTTTGATTCTGATTTGATGGATTATTTGATGATGTGTTTTGCTGCAGGATCTTGCTAATAGTATTTGTAGTGTTATCAGCAAAGCTATAACTACCATAAACCGAAAGGCTTTTGCCCCATTGGTCGCGGAAGTTTGCACCAATTGAATGTGCATCGGTGATCCCGTTAGCAGTAGTAGTAAGGCTACCAGTATTGCCACCGCCGCCTCTGCCTGCGTTACCCCGGCCGCCCCCGCCCCCAAAGCCGCCGCCACCTCCACCACCACCGCCGCCTCCGGCGCTGTTAAAAGAGAAAGTATTTACATTGGTGTTATTTATGCTACCCAAAACCGCAATTTGCTGATTGCCATTAAAGTTAAAAGCGTTTAACGAGGCTATATACCGGTTTTTATCGGGGATGCCCTGGCTTTTCGGAAGTGCATCTTCGCCATCTCCTACTGTGCCCTGACCAAAATAACCGTAGTTTTTATCTTTCCTGATGGTAATGTTCATTATTTTATCAGGCTCTCCGGTTTTAACTCCGGTGAGGTTGGCCTGATCGCCATAATCATCAATCATCTGGATATTTTCAACCACATCAGCCGGGAGGTTTTTAGTAGCGCTTTGTACATCGCCACCCATAAAGTCTTTACCGTTTATACGTACTTTGGTAACTTGTTTGCCCTGAGTAGTAATATTTCCGTTTATATCAACATCCACACCAGGAAGCTTTTTTATCAGGTCTTCTACCGGTGCATTTTCGCGTACTTTATAGGCACTGGCCTGATATTGAACAGTATCTTCTTTTATAGTTACCGGTACAACGCCCACAATGGTAACCTCGTTAAGCATTTTCGACTCTGTTTTTAAAATGATGGTACCCAGGTCAGCAGCTGTATTGGTATTATCTAAAGTATAATGTTTCCTGAGCGCCTGATAGCCAATAGAAGTTACAGTGATTGTTAATTTGGTACCCTTAATGCCCTGGAAAACAAATTTCCCATTAATATCAGCTACAGATATGGTGCTGTCGCCTTTATCTGATATTAATTTAATGTTAGCTGATGGAACGGATAGTTTGGTTGAATCTATAACAGTTCCGTGTACTTCCCTTCCGCTTTGAGCGTATGAATAAGTAATTGTTAAAAAGGTAATGGTTAGTGCAAATAATAAAGATTTCATTTTGTTTTTAATGTACATCTGGGGCCACATAATATCATAAGACATTATTCGGGTGCAAATGTTCAATTAAAATCGCTAATTAACTAAAAATCATAGTATTGTTACATATGAAATGTAAAAAGCCCCCTGATTTACAGGGAGCTTTTATTATTTGGTGAATATGAACTATTTAAATATTCGCTTAGTTAACCGGTAAATGCAATGCTGCTGCTACTTCGTTATAATTTTTAACGTTAAGATGCGGGTTAGCTGCATTTATGGTAGTAATTGCAGTTCCAGGAATTACAACAACCCTGAAATCTATTCCGCTTGTTTGCGTAAAGTTAGCTTTAAGGTCAATATATCCTACTCCGTAATCAGAGAAATCTATTGTGTTACCGCCTTCTGAGTATGGTAAAGCAAACCATCCGGATGTTGAACCTGTGTTTCTTAAATAAACTAAAACAGTTCCCGAATCAACTATATTCTGTGTAATTGCAGGTACAGCAAATTTGGTTAAGCCTGCTACAACAACGCCTTTATTTACTAATAAATAATTTTGAACGTTAGCATTTCCCGGATCGCCCTTATCGCCTTTTGGTCCTTGTGCACCTGTAGCACCTGTTGCGCCAGTAGCTCCTGCCGGCCCTTGTGCACCAGTAGCACCTGTCGCTCCGGCAGCGCCTGTTGCACCCGTAGCACCTGTTGCGCCAGCTGCACCTGTATCACCCTTTGGTCCTTGTGCACCAGTAGCGCCTGTAGCACCAGTAGCTCCTATCGGCCCTTGCGGTCCGGTTGGTCCCTGTGCACCAGTTGCTCCTGTAGCGCCGGTGGCACCTGTTGCCCCAGCTGCTCCGGTTGCGCCCGTAGCACCGGCTGGACCTTGTGCACCCGTTGCGCCCTGTGCGCCAGCTGCTCCCGTATCACCTTTTGGTCCCTGAGGTCCTACTGGCCCTCCGGCTGGTCCTGCCGGCCCTTGTGGTCCTGCTGCACCGGTTGCACCTGTAGCACCCTGAGCGCCTGTGGCACCTTGAGCGCCCGTGGCACCTGCTGGTCCTGCTGTTTTATCTTTCTTACACGCTGTTATGCTAAAAAGGCATATAAATAAAATTGGTAATAAAAGTCTAAGTGGTTTCATATTCAAGTATGATTTTTGTTTGTTAAGACCTCTTTCTACGTAATTATTTTAATTAGGTTACAATTGTTGTTAGAAGAACAAAAATTTCCTGACATGTTATTAAATTAAGTATGAGGGATTTGCACAGTAGAGGCCAACAATTGTTTAAAAATTATCTTATAATGGGGTAACAAAGTGGCATGGTTTTCGTTAAAAATAAAAAAACATTAACCTATGGCTAATATTAATATTTCACTGCACTCAAAAGTGCACAAATGGATCGATGCGATCGGTTTCCGGCTTAATGGGTCACAAACCAACCATAAAGATAACGTAACTACCAATCATTACTTTTTTGAAACCTTCAACTTTTTTGAAAAAGCAAAAAATAATGATCTTAAAAATTCGAAATTTTTATGCTTTGATGCTTATGGAGAGAAGATAAATGTAAGGTCGCTCCTTGATTTGCAGACTGCTTTTTTCGAAAATATCAGTCAGTTGTAGTTTTTTGTGGTCAAAGGTTAATGATAAATAGTCAGTTCATGCCACTTTATAAGTGGTAGCCAATCATATATAAATAAAAAGTCCCGCTTTGTTTTACAGGCGGGACTTTTTTTATGATTCAAGTTTTTTTATTCGGACAGGTCGACTTTTGGCCAGCAATTTAAATACTGATCCATATCGCCTTTTGCAGGGGTATCATTAGTTAATCCGCGACCGCCTGCAGCACCGGGTACATTTACTATTGGCCTTGTTGGATTCAAGGCTTCTTTTATGCGTAAATGCAGATCGACATAATGAGCTGTTGTAATAGCATCGCCACCTTTTGGCAATTTTGCATCAATAGCTTTTAATTCGGCACGTACCATTGGCCTGATATCAGACAGGGCTATATTGATCGGCGTTAAACCAAAATTAGCCATAGCCGCGGCCGATACGCCGGGTATACCTCTGAAGTCGTCGTTTAAAAGGTTCTTTAAATCTTCAATATAACCGCGTTGCAGGTTACGCTTAAATGCATCAGGTCTTCCTGCGGTAAATATGCCTCCACGCAAGTCTGTAAATAAATCAGCTACTGTGTAAGCATTACCGCCGTTACGGGTTTCATTATCATACATCCTTGACAGGCGCGACGGCGAAAGCACATTGCCTAAAGTGTTAACCTGTACATTTTTTATACGGTTTATCATTACACCATTATCAAACTTGCTCAGCTCTTCGCTATTTATCAACCATAAAGGTGTGGTAAATAACTCTTTGTTGAAGAATGACACCGCATCGCGCTGTAAACCCTTCGCAACAAAATCATAAACCGGACCTTTTTGATCATAAGTTTTGAAATTTTCGTTCATGCCGCCAATGTTAGTTGCAACATGGCCCATGTAACGGCTAAACTGTGTTAAAACCTCGCCGTAAATATCCTGTAAGTCGCTGTAATCCTCACCTTTTTGATAGGTCCATTTTTCAACGTTTGGTAAAATGCGTTTCAGGTTTGCAATGCCATAAGTACTTGCCTTCATGGCGTTATCGCCCAAATCTTCGTTCTGTAAGCGTGGATCGATGCTTGTACCCTGGCGGCCATAATAATAAAGCGGATTACCGGCTCTTTCTTTTGTCCATTCGTCTAATATTTCTTTCTCCTGATGAGCAGTTTTGTTACCCGGAAACCAGGTATAACCCCATTTTATTGCCCATAAATCATACTCGCCAATTTGCGGATACAGATGGGTAACACCATCGCCTGGCTGTGCTATATAATTAAATCGGGCATAATCCATAATTGATGGAGCAGTACCATGTTTATCAGTAAACGATTTCGAGCGTAATGAGTCAACGGGGTAAGCATAGCTCGAACCAAAGTTATGCGGCAAGCCAAGGGTATGGCCAATTTCGTGTGATGAAACAAAGCGGATCAATTCGCCCATTTGTTCGTCAGTAAATTTAGCACTACGTGCAGCTGGGTTTACTGCGGCCGTTTGAACGAAATACCAATCGCGCAGTAGCTGCATAACGTTATGATACCAGCCTACATGGCTTTCCAGTATTTCACCCGTGCGGGGGTCTGATACATGCGGCCCGTAAGCATTTTCAACATCTGATGCAAAATACCTTACTACCGTATAACGGGCATCCTCTGTGCTAAAATCAGGATCTTCCTTTGGTGTTGGGGCTGCTTTGCCCACAATGGCATTTTTAAAACCGGCTGCCTCAAAAGCCTTTTGCCAGTCATTTATACCTGCAATTAAATAAGGCACCCATTTTTTGGGTGTTGCCGGGTCGATATAAAAAACTATCTGTTTTTTGGGTTCAACCAGTTCGCCTCTTGCATAGGCAGCTTCATCTTTTGGTTCAAGTTTCCACCTGTGGATATATGCAGTTACTTCCGCCTTTTGAGCATCGGTTCCATAATCAGTTTGCCTTTGGCCGAAAAAACCAACTCTATCGTCGCTTAAACGCGCCTTCATAGGTGTTTTCGGCAATAATAGCATGGAAGTATGTAATTCGAACGTTACGGCTGCATTGGTATTATCAGTTGGAGATTCAGTCGAACGGTAAGTTTTTAACACATGGGTTTCAGTATTGATAGGGAAGCTTTTTATGGTATCGATATACGACCTGGAGTTATCTACCCCCGAAACTTTATATGCTTTCTTTAATTGATCGGATATACCTATTGCAGCAATATCGCCATTGTAAAAGTCAGTTACATCAATTACTACACCTGTAGTGTCTTTATTATATGCCTTTATGTCGAACGAGGCCAGCACAACATCCAAATTGGAGTTTTTTACAGACTTGTACATATCACTGGTGCTATCCGCCCTTAACGAATAACTTGGCACCCGGATAAACACTTGTTTATCATGACGCTGCCATTTCCAAACCTGATCGTTTTGCGATTCGCCGCCGTATTGCTGAAAAGGGACCTTTATATCGGCAGGTGTTTTGGCTAAACGTGTAACTACAAGCATTTCACGGTTCAATAACGAATCCGGAATCTCGTAATAATATTTGCCATCAACTTTATAAGTATTAAAAAGCCCTTTATCAACCTTTGTTTTTGACGGGATAAGATCGCTGAATTTTTTAATTCCTTCTTTTTTGGAGGGGCTGATAGTTGCTGAAGCAGTTGAGGTACCGCCTGGAGCAGTAGTTGTCTTAAGGGTTACCGTTTGTGCAGAAGTTACCTCTTTTTTGGTTTTGCACGAACCTGCAATAACAGCGATAGCAATAGCTGTTGTGCATAAGTAAGAATTTACTTTTAATGGTTTAGTCATATATCTATAGCAATAATTAATGATCAAGGTTAAACTGTAAACTTATGTAAAATACAACCTATTTAATAATAGCAACATTTTTGTTACAATTATTAATGCAAAATCACCCTTTTAGGGGGATAGTGAAGATTTTATAGGATAGGATATCCGGGTTAAATACGCCGTTTTAAGGTAAGGATCACATTGTCCTTTTTGTTGTCGTGATACACTTCGAGCAACAGGCTACGATCGTTTTGCGATTTAAAAATGGTATCTATCTGCTCAAGCGACATTTTTGCAACTGGTTTTAAATTAATAGCCAGTATCTCATCATCCTTTTCCAGTCCAATTTCATCAGCAGGCGATCCGGGCTCAACCCGACTTACTATTATACGGTCGAGATTTTCCCCGGCACCGTAATATTCCAAACCGCTCATATCATGCTCAAAAGGCATTTTAAAATTTATGGCAGGTTTTAAATACATGGCGCTGTCAGGATAATCAATTATAACATCAAAACGCTTCAATATGCCGATACCCATGTTGCCGTCGCGCTTTACCATTAATGTTGTAAACTGGTCGCCTTCCGGAAATGAGGTGATCACATTTTTTATTTTAAACCGCCCAATCTCAAATTCCTTTACCCTGCTTAAAAAACCACTCACAGGGCCCGTTAGCCCTACGCCAAGATTAGCAGCAATAAATTTCTCAGGGAGGCCATGGCTTTTTATTATGTTTTCGAGCGATAGTGAGTGCCCTGCGCCAAGATCAACCACCAGCTTATCATTTGTTTTAGAGCCGTCGGGAAAAGTTACTTTGGTTTCAATGTAAGGTTTCCTGTCTTCAATACTCATGGGGATCCGGTTCCCCTTTCTGAAAAGCTTGATATCACGGGGCCTTGAAACGGATAAGGTACTGTCGGAAAAATCAATTTTAACTGCCAGGTTATTAAAAAATTCATACCCAAGCAAGCCATGGATGGGAATGCCCGCATAGTTGGAAAGGCCAAAATGATCTGTTTTTAATATTGCCGCAGCAACATCATAACTCATCAGGCCCGGGATATCGATATTTAAAGCCGAAGTAGCATAGGCCTCATAGGCGTCACCTTCGCCAATGCCGTTTATTTTTAAAGTACGTTTGTTAACAATATTAATGGAGTCGACCAGTTTAGGATCGGTTATCAGCATCAGGCCTACGCCGGTATCTAAAATAAAATTAAAGGGGCCTTTATTATTTATCTTTAGCTCAATAATCATCATATCCCTTATCATGCGAAAAGGAATAGTTACACGTTTCTTATTATTTTTCAGATCAAAATATTGTGCATTTGCAGCCAAATTGCAGCAGCACAATAATGTTAAAAGCACAATAACACGAAGGTGTTTAGTGGTATGGAATAGCCTAATCAAACGTTTATATTTGGTTAATAAATATACATAATAATCACATAAAATAAACATTAATGCAACAAAAAGTCTATGCAGTAATAACGGTCATTTTTGTTCTTTTTTTATCTTTTGATGGGGCCACCGCCGGAAAGATACGGAAAAGGAAGATAAAAAAACTATTTAAACATTCGCAAATAATGAATGACCACTTTACCGGCTTTGCGTTGTATGACCTGGATAATAAAAAAATGGTTTATGAACTAAACAGCGATAAATATTTCACCCCTGCTTCAAACACAAAGCTGTTTACTTTTTATACCTGCCTTAGAATGCTGGGCGATTCGGTGCCTGCACTTAGATATGTAACCCGTAACGATTCTCTGATCTTTTGGGGCACAGGCGACCCATCATTTCTGCATAGCGATTTGAAAGGGATCAACGGATTAAACTTTCTGAAAAACAGCGGCAAGAAATTATTTTTCTCGCCTGAAAATTATAACAGTACTTTTTTTGGTGCAGGTTGGGCCTGGGACGATTATAACGATTACTACCAGGCCGAAATAACGGCGTTACCTATTGAAGATAATGTAGCCGTTTTGTATGCTGATAAAAACGACTCCTTACAGATAAAACCGTCGCTTTTAAAAATGTATTTGAAATGCGATACGGGTTACAAACCCGACGGATACAAAGTAAAGCGCGATTTTGCGAGCAATACCTTTGTTTATCCGTTTATGGCGCTGCCAAAAAACTTCAGACAGGAAATTCCATGGAAAACAAGCACTGTATTAACCGCAGCATTGTTGCAGGACACATTAAAAGCACCGTTATTCATAATAAATTTACCTATGCCTACTGATGCCCGGACTGTATATAATACCAATGCCGACTCGGTTTACAAACGCATGTTACTGCCAAGCGACAACTTTATTGCCGAACAACTTTTACTGGTTTGCTCATCAACAAAATTTAAGACGCTTAACGCCGATTCGGTGATCAATTATTCAAAAGCACATTTTTTAAATGATCTGCCGGATACCGCGCGATGGGTTGATGGCTCGGGGCTGTCCCGTTACAATCTGTTTACTCCACGAAGCATTGTGACACTTCTGTGCAAAATTTTAGATGAGGTAAAGAATGAAGAATTAGTTCACAACCTGATGCCGGCAGGAGGCATGACAGGAAGCATTAGAAGAATTTATAAAACCGATAACGGGAAGCCGTTTGTCTGGGCAAAAACCGGGTCGATGTCAAATGTCTATAATCAAAGCGGTTATATTATAACCAAAAAAGGAAAACGCCTGGCCTTTTCGTTTATGAACAATAACTTCACAAGGCCGGTTACCGAGGTAAGGGATGAAATGGTAAGGATAGTTACCTTTATACACGATAATTATTAGTGCGGATTAAGAATCAAGAGCCGAGAACCAGGATTCAAGAAAGAAAGTGAAACCCTTATTAAAGTAAATAACTTAATCAAATTTCTTTAAATTTCCCTTGAGCTGCGGGTTTTGTGCAGGTAGTGTGGTTACTTCCTTCAACACCTCGGTTTGCTGAACATGCACGGCATAATCTGCGGGTTCAATATGGCTACCAATAGCTTCGGCATAAACCTGTGTAAATTCCGCACCTATATAAAGTATGGCCGACGTGTAATAGATCCAAACCAAAATAACAATAATAGATCCCGCTGCCCCGTAAGCAGAACCCTGCGCGGTGTACTGGATGTATAAACTAATGAGGTATTGGCCGAGCATAAAAAGCAACGCGGTAAAAAACGCACCTGTACGCACATCTTTCCACCTAATTTTTACATCGGGCAAAAACTTAAATATTATCCCGAACAAAACGGTAATAACAATAAGTGTAATGCCCATATTCACCCCTTTTAACAGCAAGCCGGTTATGGCCGGCCAAAAATGCTCAATCCTTTTGCCAAGGGCATCAATAATAAAGTTTACCAATAGCGATGCCAATAGCAAAAATCCGAGGCTTATGATCAGCGAAAATGAAAGGAACCTGTTCTGGATCAGCTTAAGCCATCCTTTTTTGGGTTTGGCCTTCACCCGCCAGATCATGTTTAGCGAATCCTGTATTTCAACGAATATACTGCTGGCGCCAATAAGTAATATGGCTATGCCTGTAACGGCGGCTGCACCTGATTTGCCGGAAAGCTGGAGCTTTTTTAAAGCATCCTGAATCTGTATAGCTGCCTGCGGGCCAACATAATGTGCAATTTGCGGGTATAATGTATTTGCAGCAACATCATTCCTTAAAAATATGTCTGCAAGAGAAATGACTATTATAAGTAAGGGCGCTATTGAAAATACTGTATAATAAGCTAATGAAGCGCTTAATTTCAGGCCGTTATCATTAATAAAGCCCATAAAGGTAGCCACCATTATCTTCCAGATTTGCTTAAGGTAGTTTAAGCTAAAAACTTTCATGCTATTTTTAAATATCGCCTCTTTAAAATGGATCTTCACAAAATGATATTAATGTTTATATAAATCGAACCTGTTTAGCGATTAAAATTCCCGAAGAACTAAAAAAATACTGTCATTTCGAACGAGGAACGAGGAGAAATCTTCTGCAATATAAAGGTCCGCTACTTGCATGGCGTCAATATTAGTTGTAGAAGATTTCTCTCTGTCGTTCGAAATGACATTCGCGTTGTTTTTTGGTTAAAGTTTATCTTTTAATAGTTCAATCGCTAAACACATTAAATCAATAATAATCAATCAGCTAAAATGTTTGGATTCATTTTTATAAATAGCTTATTAAATAGCATTGAACGGAATATCAAGCAGGGGGTAATTTGACCATCCGTTAAAATCATAATGCCACCATTCGCTCGATATTACTTTAAAACCATGTGCCTGCATTACGCTTTTTAGTAATTCGCGGTTGGTGATTTTCTGCTGAGGCAAATCGGGATAATTGGCGCCAGCTTTCCTGCTGAAGCTATCAAAACCTGTAGGCATATCAAGTTCTTTGCCTGTTTTAAGGTCTATCAGGCTCAGGTCAATGGCGCAACCCCTGTTATGTTTGGAGCCTTTCTTCGGATCGGCAACAAAATTGGTATCAGGGGTTTCTTTATAAAACTTTACTGTAACTGAATAGGGGCGATAGGCATCGTATATTTTTAAGCCAAGTCCGCGTGTTTTCAAATCAGCTTCTACATCTTTTAAGGCAAGCACAACCGGCAGCCTTGCAAACGCACGGGCCTGCTGATACATTTTACGATGCATAAAATTATTGGCCGTTGCATATCTTATATCTAAAGCAATCCCGGGGATAAGCTTATTGATCTCCACCAGTTTTTTATTTGGATCAGTTTTTGCCTGTTGCAAGTATTGCTGATAGTCTTCAACATGTAAAGCAGCGCTGTAATCCTGCGCATGTATAATAGCTGTACAAAACAGCATTACAGCAACGAAGCCTGATTTAATGAACCGGTTACTCATTTCATTGCAAATTCTTTATTATCGGCATCTACCATTTTTTTGAAGAAGGTATTGAATTCAGCAGCCCTGCTTGCAGGGACAACCTCTTTTTTTAATTTAAAAGTCCGCGTTACCGATAACTTATTACCTATTTGTTTTGGAATAATACTGTATTCAATTATATCGTTCTTAAGTATTACAGGAACAACTGCTTCAACCATTTTTTTGCCAGGTCCCAGATTTATATTAATAGTCTCTGTTTCATTATCAAGATAAAACATCTGGCTTAAATCAATATTTGAGTACCTGGGAAGCGTGATCTGCAGATCTCCTGCTGATATTTTGCTCGACCATGGAAGCGTAAAAATGGATATACCCCCAATGGTTTTTAAATAGTTCTTTAATTCATAACCCAGATCCATGTAAACGGTGTCGGTTGAATTTTTAGGTTCAATGTTCCTGTATTTTAATTTTGAGATCTCATTATCAGCATCAATGCTTGATATGGCTTCCTTCATACCCTTCAGTTGATCTTTAGTTGAAAGGCTACCTAACGATTCGCGCATTGACCCTGCAAGGGCTGCAGTTTTATAGCTTTTTTCGTCGATAACCATATCCTTTTCCTTAAAGCCTACGGTTGTGTTTCTTTTAATGTTATTTGCTTTGCGGGTAGCTGGATCGAGGTATTTAATACCGCTTATGTTTTCATCGCCGATGTCGAGCAGTGTTGAATTTAACGCGCTGTTATACAAGCTGCCAAAAGGCAGATATTGAGAGGTAAGCTCAATATAATAGTCGCGGTTATTTAATGAAACTTTTGCCATGCAGTGGTTAAAATCGATGCTTGGCAGCGGCATAGTGAGCACACCATTATCATGCGTTTTTACCAATACCAGCTGAGCCGGGATACCTGCCTCTTTACACATGGTAACAAACAAGGTAGAAACATCCTTACAATCGCCAATACGGGTATTAATAACATCGGCAGGGTTTTGCGGTATTAACCCGCTCTGCCTGAATGAAACTTCGCTGTATGATATGTTTTTGGTAATGTAATTATAGATCTTTTCAACCTTTTGGATAGGTGTAAGTGTAGGCTGCCCGTTAAACAGATCGTGCACAACCTCTTTAACCTCGTAATTGGTTCTTGCCTTTGCCGATGCAAGGTCATTATACCAATCGGAAATAAATTTCCAGTCCGGTATAGATGTCAGGTACAATATATTGGCAATATCGTCGAGCGGCGGCATTTTATCTTCATATTGCAGGCTCTCTTGTTTATCTTTCTCCCATACATACAGGTCAAATTCGTCAGCTGTGGTTTTTACCGGTTGGATGGGGGTTTGAGAAAATTTATAATTGAATTTTTGATTTTTGCTGATAAGCAGCGAATACTTAGTCTTTACAAAAGGCCGTCCGCTTGAAAAATAGTAAGAATCCCAGAAATACCCGGACAGCTTACCCTGCGAATAACTTTTTGTTTTATACTTTATGTTTATTACATCCCCAACCTCAAGATTGGTGAACACCAAATTATTGTCGTTGGTTTCGGCAGGGACTTTACTGCCATTCGCTTTAATAACCTCGGCTGTTTCAATTAACAGGTCTTCCCATTTATCATAATCAATAGCATACTCTTTCCAGCCCTCAATCCCTTTTTGATTAAGAATTTTTACGGTTATGAATGTTTTCTGTTCCGATCCTCCCTGGGCATAAACAACTTTTTGCACCTCCTCATTTAGTGTTACTGCATTATCATCCGGATAGTCAGCAGCCTTTGGCGCATTTTTAATTATAGCATCAACATCAGGGTCTTTAAAGTATGAAAAAACATCTTTTTTATCCTGCAGTTTGCGTAACGCTTTTATCGATTCATAATCATTTTGGTATAGGTTGAGGCTTTGCTGGTAATATTGAATGGCTTTGTCCTTATGGTTGCTCATCTCATTTATTTTCCCGAGCGAAGCAAAATAAGTGCTTATGGTGGGAGCAATTTTTATACAATTTAAATAGCATTCAGCGCTTTTATCATATTGCTGCAAATTATAATATTGCAAACCCAAATTTGAATAAATACCTGATGCATAAGGTTTATTCTTAATCTCGTCCTTTAAAATATTTATGCCCGACTCTGCATCCCCGGCAGCCAGGTAAGCATCAGAAAGTTCTTTTGATACACTGTAATTATCATTACTGTCTACATACTTTTTCAGTACATCAAGCGCCTTTGGATTTTTTCTTATTTGTTTTTCAATGGCGTATTTCAACCCACAGAAATCCTTGTTGTCAGGATATTTCAGATAGGCTTCTTCGCCCAGCTTTATAACCTCATCCTGGTTTTTATTTTTTCCGGCTATATTTATTTTACTTGCGTAAATAAATTCACCAAGCCCAGCAGGCATTTGTTTCTCTATCTGTTTTATTACATCTGCTGCTTTATCATATTCTTTTTGCGAGTCATATTCCTGATATTTCCATATCAGTGCATCTGTAAGTGTAGGGTCGATATTTTTAATGGTTTCCTTTATGGTTTCAGAGCCTGTACGGTTATTCTCACTGTTAAATACATTGTATAACAATAAATTTAAAAAAGAACTGTTTGGATGCTTCCTCCTCAATTCTTCAATGAGCTGCCTTGCTTCAAAAGTTCTTTCGTTGCGTAAATAAGCCTGTGCTAAAAGCATTTTTGGAAGGTCTGCTTCAGGTTTCTTTTTTATTTCGTCCTCAAAATAAGTTATTGCAAACGGTTCTGTTTTTTGCGATGTAACCTTTGCTGTTTTAGTATAAGGTTGTGCTTTTGCTTCGTAAGTAAGGTTGGGTATTGGGTGCCCGTTATTATCCGTTAACCTCACCATGAAATTAGACCTCCCAGCATAGCTTTCGCCAATTTGTACCAAAATACGGTTATAGCCTTTGTTTAGTTTAATGCTTTGTATATAACTATCCAGGTCATTATTCCGCTCTTCGGGAACAGCCAGTAGCGGGGCATCATTGATCCAAACTTTTACCGAGCCCGATACGCCAATACGTAACTGGGCATCAACATCCTGATCTGATTTTACAAAAGTTTGGGCAAACAGGATAGAATTTTCAGCATTCGCATAATAGGTGAAATCAAGCCACCTGTCATGCCTCATGTCAGTAACTTCATGCCAGCCTATTTTTGCACCTCTCTTGCTCGTGAATACTGCATCAGGTTCCGGATGATTAATAACGTCATCATACTTCCTGTCGAAACCGCTGGTTGAAATGTTTTCGAATTCACCGGTTATCTGCCATTTATCAATTGCATGTATTTTGGCGTATTCGGCATCGGCTTTATCAAATTGCTTACTGCTCTCAAAGTGTTTACCAATCATTGAACTGGCCATAGCAGCCAGCATACCGTCGTATTCGCGATTGTCAACTACCGACTTAAAAAAGGCAAGCTCTTCGGGTCTTTTTTTGCCGGCTGTTGGATTAACAGACTCGGTAGACCATAATGCATAAATATATGGTTGAGGATATTTGCTTTTTGAGCAGAACTGTTGAAAATTATCAAATGACTCTGACGATGGCCTGTCGAGATGGGCCAGCAGGCTTAACCCTAAAAAGCCTTCAGCAGCAGTTTCATCCTGTTTTGTTGAAGCGGTAAATAAAGTACGAGCGTCGTCTCTTTTATTATCAAAAAAAGCTTGCCATGCATTTTGTAAGTTGTTTTGTGCGAAAAGGTTATTACACAAGAGCATTAAAATCAATAGGGCGGAAGATTTTAACAGGGCGGAGGGTTTTATCATGGATTAAATTTAACGATGGGAAACAATAAGGAGGTCGAGGTCTTTACAGGGGATAGAAAACCGCTCGCCGATGTGTTTATTGGTGAGGTGTCCTTTATAAATATAAACGGAATCGCGCATGCCCGATTTTTGCCAGATCAGGTCTTTTAAACTGCCATGTTCGCCAATGTCTAAAAGTATCGGGGCAAAAATATTGGTAAGGGCATAGGTTGCAGTACGTGCTACGCGCGAAGCAATATTGGGAACACAATAGTGAATAACATCATATTTTCTGAAAACAGGATGTGTATGGTTGGTAACCTCCGATGTTTCAAAACATCCACCCTGGTCAATGCTTACATCTATAATAACCGAATTAGGTTTCATGCGGCTAACTGTAGCTTCCGATACAATACAGGGGCTGCGGCCATCCTCGGCGCGCATGGCGCCTATGGCAACATCGCAGGTGGTAATGGCTTTTTCTAAAACTATAGGTTGCACAACCGAGGTAAATACCCTGCTGCCAATATTATTCTGCAGCCTGCGCAGCTTATAAATTGAGGGGTCAAAAACTTTTACTTCGGCCCCTAATGATATGGCGGTGCGGGCAGCATATTCGCCTACTGTGCCTGCGCCTAATATTACAATTTCGGTTGGTGGTACGCCTGTTATCCCGCCAAGCATCAAGCCTTTTCCGGCAAATATATTGCTCAGGTATTCGGCAGCTATTAATATGGAGGTTGCGCCAACAATTTCGCTCATCGCCCTCACTACGCTTAATGAACCGCCTTCATCGCGCAGGTGCTCAAAGCACATGGCTGTAATTTTTTTATTGATAAGGGCATGTACAGATTCGGCTTTGAGGGTTGAGAGTTGTAAAGCCGAGATTAATACCTGGCCTGGCTTCATCATTTCTATTTCGCTGAGCATAGGCGGAGCTATTTTGATAATGATATCAGCCTCATAAACTTTTTTTGAATCGTAAACTATGGTACCACCCTGTTCACTGTAGTCTTTATCCGAAAAATTTGCAGCCTGCCCGGCATTGCTTTCCAGCATTACATCGTGGCCGTTATTAACCAATAAAGCAACTGATAAAGGTGTTAGCGGAATCCTGTTTTCCTGGAAGGAGATTTCTTTAGGAATGCCGATATAAAGCTTGTGTTTTTTATTCTTTACCTCAAGCATCGACTCCTGGGGTTGCATCATGGCTTGTTTGG
>Ga0206904_1009_pt1 | contig 60720 bp, 56 predicted proteins | sample Alteio_BWOrgHeat_42_FD_152981 | JGI IMG/M metagenome (GOLD analysis project Ga0206904, IMG submission 152981) | Enriched cells from forest soil in Barre Woods Harvard Forest LTER site, Petersham, Massachusetts, United States -... | ecosystem: Environmental > Terrestrial > Soil > Temperate forest >...
TAACCTGCGTGACAAATCGCACCAATACCCGATAGAAAGCGCCATCATCAACCATAATACCCCGATGGCCGTAGAACTGCTGAACCACAACGCAGATTACCATGTCAAAGCGGCCAACGGCAAAACACTGGTGGAACTGGCCAAACAGAATAATAATCCGGAAATTGCGAAAATGATTCAGGACAGGCTCGATAAGGAGGCAGCCGATTACGCCAGCCTGCGCAGCCCACAGAGATTCAAGGATATTATTCACAGCTATGCCTTCGATAGCTGTAGCTACCAATATTGGACTTTTGTACTCGGTTCCAAGCAGGATCCCGAAAAAGCCTCTGAAATCACCCGTCAGGCCGAACAGGTGAAGTCCGACATTCTGCTGATGACGGAGCAGCTCCAGCAATATTACCCCGCCACGCCGCCAAAGGATTTAAAGCGCATCTCGACGGATTCGGCGAAGAAAATTTTTGATATTCTTGATGCCATGATTTCCAATAACAACCGCAGAGCTCAGGGCGTCGGCGCTTCTAAAGACGCGGATGAGCGCTGCCACAAGATCTCTGACGTGGTAGAAATCAAATTCCCTGTAGCAAGCAAAGGGCCTGGCAAAAAATGATGACACGCTGCTATCGAGCCGGTTTTACACTGGTAGAATTATCGGTCGTCCTGATCATTATTTCCCTGATCGTGGGGATGACAGCGGTAAGTGGCGTCACTCTCATCAGCACCGCGAGATATTCAGCCACCGTTTCTAAAATGGCGGCGCTGGATCAAGCGTTGATGGCATTCCGCATCGCCAATGACCGCCTTCCATGCCCCGCCGATTTATCACAGGTACTGGGCAGTACCACTTATGGCACGGAAGGCAACTGTTCTGCTATTGCAGGCGGCGTGTTTGTCGCGCAAAATGCCGGCGCGACGGCCACCGCAGCCGAAGGTGGTGTGCCCACCGCTGCGCTGGGACTGCCCAGCGATTTCATGTATGATGGCTGGGGCAACCGCTTCCGTTATGCCGTGGACACCGGTATGACCACCATCAATACCTTTTCCACCATGCGGATAGGCTGTGTAGATGGAGCGATTACGGTTTATGGCGGTCCTGTCTCCAGTTCTACCTATCCTGCGACCACGTACAACACTACACGCACTACCGGTGCGATTTATGTGCTTATGAGCCACGGCTCTAATGGCCACGGCGGCGTGACCAAAAATGCCGTAGTCAACAACACCGGCGCTCTTAACAGCGACGCCCTTACCAACTGCCACTGCACCAGTACTGGCGCTGCCAGCACCTATTCCCCCGTCTATGTCCAGGAACAGCCTTATACCTATCAGGCCATAGCGGCAGCCAACGCCAATTACAACTTCGACGATATCGTCACCTATAAAGAACGCTGGCAGATGCAAACCGCATGGGATATGTCAGGAACCAACTGCGCCTCCGGCGTTTATACCCGCCCGATCACCATTGATCATACGAAAGTAGGCACGGTGAACAACACCGATCAAGTTAATTTCCCGTTGCTTTTCTCCGGCACCTATTCCTACCTGGCAACGGTGGCAAATGGCGGCAATGTCACCAACGCCAACGGCTATGACATTACCTTCTCCTCCGACGCTGCCGGAAAAAATGCCCTACCCTTCGAGCGTGAAGGTTATAACGCCACAACCGGCGCAGTAAATTTTTGGGTACAGGTTCCTATCGTTTCTCACACTGCCGATACAGTCATTTACCTGCAATACGACAACACCGCGATTACGACCGATCAGTCCAACCAACCCCGTCCTTGGGATAGCAATTACAAGGCGGTATGGCATTTAGACGAAACAAGCGGCCAGCATATGGATTCAACAAGCAATGGCAATAACAGTTCCACTGTCAGCGTGACTGCGGAAGGCACCGCACCAGGAAAAATCGGAGGAGCGGACCAGTTTACCAGTGCAAGCGGCAATTATGTGCAGATAACCGGCCTTATCGGCAGTCCTTCCAGTGTCACTCTTTCAGGGTGGGGATATTTGACCACCAATGGAACCAGCGGTTCGGATATTATCTCTATTGGAGATTACACAGAGATTCGTCAGGATGACGGGGGTACTAAGGATAAGGGATCTTTTTTCCGGGGAAGCGCAAACGGCAACTGGTATGATACCGCAACCACCCCGCAAACCAGCTTGAGTGCATGGCATTATTTTGTCTATACGTTTAATAACAGCAATCCTACATACACCCAGACATTTTACGTGGACGGGGTGCAAAAAACCCAAAGTAACAATGCCTATCCCATCGTTTATTCCACATTAGGCTCCAATACGTTTATCGGCCATCATGGAAACGGTAGCAGCAATTACAATTATGGCGGGTATATAGATGAGGTACACATTTCAAACGCCGCTCGCTCCGCTGACTGGATTAAAACTGAGTATAATAACCAGAGTTCTCCAAGTACATTCTATACTGTCGGCTCCGTGGTTTCACGCTAGCAGGCACTCATTACTTTGCGCAAAGCGCTACATGGGTTTTGATATACTGCGAAAGCATTACGATGAAATTTTCCGCCGGGAGGCGGAAGCCGTTGAATATAAGCGCCACGGCAAGCGCGGATAACATGAAGCCGTACACGTTGAATTTTTCGATAGTATTGTACCGCAAAAATACCACCGCCGGCAGCAACGCAATGCCGCCAGCGATAAGACCGATGATAATCTCCGGCGCGGTATGAAATCCAAGGATAAGCCGTGTCAGGGCAATCGCGCTGATCAGAGGCACAAGCAACAATAACGGAACAAAACGCCATAGGCCCTGCAGTTGGCCGGCCAGAAGAAGGGCATAGGTGCCGAGCACGGCCACCGAAAGGGCGGCATGACCGCTGGGGGAATATATCCCATAACGGTGCAGCCCTTCATTGCAGCCACGGACAAATAGCTTCAGCAGCCCAATTAAAAAGGCGGATCCGGATAAAGACAGAAGCAGCGCGGAAGCTCCCTTGCGGCAGCCCTGGAACAGGAGATAGCCTGCCCCTGTTATCACCATGCAGCCTAAGACAAAGCTATCGCCAATATCCGTTATGAACGTTAAATTCATACTTTTATATACTCACTTGAACCATTTTCAGCCCACTCCAAATGGTTGGTTACGATCGGCTCACGCGACGCAAACCCGTCATTCACAAAGGCGGTTTTGTATATTCGTGGGACGGACATAAAAAAAGAGGCGCGAAAACACGCCTCTTTTCCGAATAGATTAAATATCAGATGGGGAAGCGTACTTCAGGAAAGAACTTTCAGATTTACCGCGGAGGACTTACCTTTTTCCATAGCAATTTCAAATTCAACACGCTGGCCTTCCATGAGCGTACGAAGTCCGGCCTTCTGTACGGCGGAAATATGCACGAACACGTCTTTAGAACCATCCTCAGGTTGGATGAAGCCATAACCCTTAATGGTGTTGAACCACTTAACGATACCAATAGCCATAATAAAAAACCTCTTGAGTCAATTAAATATCCGGAACTAAACGAGATGCAACTTTTCCTGAAACTGAAAAACCCCAGCACACCGCTCATCCGACCATGCAAACAAGCCCTGAGCCTACCCACACAGATTAGCATTACTTATAACAAAAAAAAAACAATTGAAAGCAATTTCTATTCCGCAATACTTGCAGCGGACGGCGGCCTATTGTAATATAGTGACAGTTGCGAAAAATCTCAGGCGAGGATGCCGGTTTCCCCTTATATTTTTCTTTCCGGCCTGTTTTTTAATATGATTAGGTAGTATGCATTTTGTTGCTAGGCTGCGTAAAATACGCAGGTTTTCGAGAACTGTACTGGAGCGTACTACGTACGTGAAGCACGGAAGCGGAGGAAACCAAGTAAGTTTGCCAGCATAGTAGATTAAAGTGCATACTACCTAATGTTACTGGTATGTTTGACTATAAAGTCCTGAATCCCGAGCATGATTGCAACTCACGATGACAGAGATGGATGAACCGGAACATAATTCGTTGACGGATAGTATTGAAGACGGCAGCTATTACGTTGCCGCACACCGCTGGTATTCCGATATTTTCCATGCTCCCATCGCTGAACGCAGTTACTATATCATTGTGCTGCTGCTGGCCTGCCTGAATGTGTATTACTCCGGCAGCGCGTTTATGAGTATGTTTCCGCTCAATGCGCCAGCAGCCTTCAACATTTCCGTAGGGGATATATGGACCGAATATCCACGCATACAGAAACTTGCGCGCTCCAGCTCCGAAGACAAAAACGTCGCGCTGATGCGCTATCTTATCGAAAATTATATTACCAACCGCGAATCTTACGATCTCCGATCCTATGAATTCCGTTACCGCAATATCTGGAGCACCAGTTCCGCGCAGGTTTTTGATACCTATAAGACACTGGTGGATCCGTCCAACCCTTTAAGCCTTTATCATCAGTACACCGATCTGGCAAACCGTACAGTTGAAATCGTTTCCATGGATTATGACCGCAAACCGGAAATCGCGCACGCACATGTTGTATTCAGAACACATGTGACATCCGTTGTGACGATGCGGGAACTCAGGCAGGCAAAATGGGAAGCGGATTTGTCTTACAAATACACGGATTTCAAAGTGGACCAGAAACTGAACACCCACAATTCGATTGCTGCACTTTTGGGCTTGACCGGGAAAGGCGCGAAGGGTAGCGGTGAAAAGAGGGGGGTGACTCCCATGACTTTCATGGTTACAGACTATCAGGTAAAAGAGATGCTTGAATGAACAGACCTCTTTTGAAATATGGCGGCATCCTGGCAGTAACGCTTGCAAGCCTGTGCAGCGTGCCTGTCCAGGCGCTGTTGGATCCTGTTCCCATCGCGACCGATGCACGCATCAAAACCGTGATATACAGCGCCAACGAGATCATTAAGTTCACCGGCTATTACCGGTTTGAATCCAACATACAGTTTGAGGAAGGTGAGACTATCGGCACCATATCGCTTGGCGACTCTGTTGCATGGCAGATTAATCCGGTGGCGAACCGCCTGTTCCTGAAACCCATTGAGCAGGATGCCACGACCAACATGACGGTCATCACCAGCAAGCATACCTATTTCTTTGAGCTGCACGCCGCCGAAGCAAAGGATATAACCGATAAAGGCCAAACGATCGAGCTGCGCATCATCTACCCGAATGAAGATGCTTCCGGCGGGGCGGCGGTACATAGCAGCCTTGATCACGTACCGGATCTGGAGCAGGAGGATCTGAATAAATATAATTTCCGCTATAGCCTCAGCGGATCAGAAGAGATATCACCCATTCGCATATTTGATGACGGCGAATTTACGTATTTCCAGTTCCGTGACATCAATGCTGAAATACCTGCATTTTTCCAGGTGGACAAGGAAGGTAATGAGTCTGTGGTCAACTACCGCACACGCGGGCCGTACATTGTGGTGGAACGGGTGGCTGCCCGCTATACCCTGCGGCATGGGAAAAGCGTGGCTTGCGTATTTAATGAAGCAATGGTAGACGGAAAACCCATGCATGCGTCGAAGCCGCGCTCCTGGTGGAGCAAAGTGACCTTCGGCCTATTTGACGATTAGCAGCCTCTCTTTGCGGCTTACAATAACTGGTGATATGAGATATTTGATTTTTTTGTTTATCTTGCCTTTGGTTGCGCTTTCCGCGTGCAGCAAGAAGGAGGAAACTAAGGAAAAGCCGCCGCAATCGGTCGAGAAGCTTTACAATGACGCCATGGATAAGCTTAAGGACAGGGATTACAAGGAAGCCATTACCGCGTTTGAAGAGGTGGAGCGGCAGCACAGCTATTCCGAATGGGCCTTGCGCGCTGAAATTATGGCGTCCTATGCCGCATACCGCAATATGCAGTACGACACCGCAGTCAGCAATCTCGACCGTTTTGTCAAACAGCACCCTAATAACAACGATACAGCTTACGCTTTTTATCTCAAAGCGATGTGTTACTATGTCCAGATCACCGATGTCGGGCGCGATCAGCGGGTGACGACCCAGGCGCAGCAGGCACTGACCGAGGTGGTAAAACGGTTTCCCGATACCGAATATGCGCGTGACGCCCGGATAAAGCTTGACCTGGTGAGTGACCATCTTGCAGGCAAGGAAATGGAAATCGGGCGCTATTACCAGAAACGCCAGGATTACCTTGCTGCTATTAACCGTTTCCGAATCGTGGTTGAAAAATATCAGATGACCAGTCATACGCCGGAGGCGCTTCACCGGCTGGTGGAATGCTATCTAAAGCTCGGAGTCACCGATCAGGCGCAGAAATATGCGGCGGTCCTTGGATATAATTACCCCAACAGTTCCTGGTACAAAGACAGCTATGCCGATATGAACAACAAACCTTTGCCGCCTGAACCTGGCAATAAAAACCTGGTGGATAAAATATTGCCTTGGTAGTTAATCCGTTGCGCGTTTCCTGTTACGCGCAACGAACACCGAGAAACAAATAACGATCTTTTTATGCCCTTCTATAGTTACCATATCTTCTGCTGCACCAACCGGCGTGAGCCAGGGCATACGCGCGGGTGCTGCACGGAAAAAGATGCAGAAGCCCTGCGTGATTACATGAAAAGGCAAGTTAAAACGCTTGGCATAGAAAAGACACGCGTTAATAATGCAGGTTGCCTGGATCGCTGCGAACTGGGGCCATGCATGGTTATCTATCCTGAAGGCGTCTGGTATAGCTGCAAGACAAAAGAAGATATTGATGAAGTCATCCGCGAACACCTGCAAGGCGGAAATATTGTGGAGAGATTAAAAATATAACTTATTCCGACGGAGACCCTTCATTGCCCTCCCCGTGTGGCGGAGGAGGCAGAGGGCCATCCTCCCTGCCTGCCCGCCACCATGCGGCGGCATTTTCTGTAATGCGCTATAACAGGCATCCGAGATTTCCTTGTAATGATCCTCAAGACAATCCAGAATCCGTCCGCCTCCCGGCTGAATCCCCTTGCAGAATGTTTTAGCATCGTCACGGCAGGCTTCACGCGGCCCCATCGGAGAAGGATCCGCATAGACAGAGGAGGAAATCTATCTTATCGGTTCAGCTGCAAGGCCATATCATCCACAACACGCGATGCCCAGACATTGCGCGGTATATTCTCCACCTGCTCCTGCAGCATTGCCTTAAGCTTAGGCTGCCGATCTTTCACTCCAGGCAAATCCGCCCAGAATTTCGTTACTTGATTCATTAGCTCCTCACGCCGCTCTTCCGGCTGCTGCGCAATCACCTCGGCAGCAAGCGCCATCACGCGCAGCTTGCCGTCAGCATTTAGACTACCTGCCGCATTGGATGGGTCCTTGCTCGATATGGCAACCAACAAATCCGCCAGAATATAAGCGGCAGTGGTGCCGGCAAGTATCAGATATGCGCCTGCCCCTTTTTTTTCATCTCTGTATTTTTCATATGCTTCACGCGCCAGCATCACTTCCGTTATCATGGAGCCATACCCGAACAGGCGAAGCGGTTTTTCTTTTATCCAGTTAATAAAGCTGCGGACAGGCCCCTTCTTTGCAGAACTTTCCTGTCCGTCTTCTAAGCTCCCTTTCGTCTGTTCGGGAATAAAAAATGAAATGGTTTTTAATGCCACGGAACTTATGCCGTACCCTAAGCTCCCCCACTTTTTATGTTCTTTACGAAAAGTTTTATACCCGGAAATCAATTTCGCGCCTGCACCGCCCATATATAACAGCAAGGTATTTTGAGCGGCAGTGCGGTGCAAAAAGCTTTCCGTAGATGGTGGTTTAGTGCTCACCTTGCTGTCTATAGCCGCTAGCCCGGAATCCTCCGGCAGGCTGCCGTTTATTTTCTTTATGAATGCCGCCGTTTTTTCTGATAGGACTTGTACGGCCTGTTCCGGTTTCGCAGAGCGATTCCCGAAGAGCGCGAGATTGGCTCCACCAAGGGTATAAAGCGAGCCAGCAGTGATAACATATTTATCTCTTTTACCACTCGCGTCTTTTCCCACTAAGCCATCCCACAACAACCCTATGTCTCCAAACAGATTCAGAACTCCGGCCAAGGATAGGCTGTGGCGCTTAAGAAACTGTTTTATTCCCCCAAACCTTGCAGGTTTTGCGTCATCCTGCGCATCCATTTTGATCTGCGGCGTTCCAATAATAAAACGATGCTCTGCAAGAAAATCGATGCAATCCTTCTCGTTTGCAAACCCATTTACCTGCAATGCGCTACGCCCATCCACGGTAACCGCCACGCATTGCCAGCTATGCGCTTCCAGTTTTTCACGGATTTCCGCAAGCTGCTCCGCCCTCAGATCCTCCCTTGCCGCTAGCAAGGCGACGGGCGGCTCCGCTGCCGTATGATGAAAGACGATTTCCGGGATCGCAGAATCGTCGGAAAAACGATAGATTGCCATAGGTTAAAATATACCGGAAGCCTAAGGTAAAATCCACGCGAAACCCACTGAAGAAATATGAAGATTTTGTGACAATCTTGCAAACAACCTTCTACTAAAAAACCTTCTTAGTAGCATGATAAACAATATATTTTCTGTTTTCTTCTTTGCCCATCATATGATCTTAACAATCATTTTATAATAAAAAGATATATAATCCCGGCAATGAGATCATTCTGTACACTATAGGAGCAACAAAATGGCAATTGATACATCATTCATGAATGAAGTAGAGCTGTCCGAAAGAGTAGCTTCAAATTTAATAGATCTTCATAGGTTAGCATCAGATAGACGCGTTCTCCCAATGTCCATGGCTCAAGCAATATCAGATTACTGGCCGAAGGAACTGCGCACCCCGGAATTCCAAATTGCTTTAAATACCGCAATAATTGAAACTTTTAGAAGAGAAATCCAAGATGATATAGGTGAATTACGTGGAGAGCGAAGTAATCCGGATAGATCTATTTCAGACCGAATCCCTGCACATATAAGCGGTCTACAGAATGCCGCCGAGAGTTTAGGGTTAAATATTTCTGGATTACTCGAGTTATACCATCAGAATATGGAATTATCGGTAACTACCTCGAATCTACAAAGGGCTGCCAACTTACAGCAGCAGATCGGCGAAACATCCGATCCCCAGGAAATTATGGCCCTCGCCGACCGTATAAAGGAGCATATGGAGGTAGCAAAGTATGCGGAAGAGCCAATTGGCAATGTTGCTACTCTCATAGCAGATACTCAAACACAGCAAAATGCGATAAATGAACAAATCCTTGCTCAATGGCAGGGGATTACGCTGCCCAAAATAACGATGGCTGGTGTTGCAGAATCACTCCCGTCAGATAGAATAAGTGCCATAGCGCTTTATAGCGCACTTGGCAAGTTTAGCGATGTACCGGAGTTGCTGACGAACGAAATCAGAAGTGCGGCAGTCGCACAGACTACCCGGTTATTTGATGAAAATAGGGCAGCGCTTGCAAGGGGTGCCGAACAAGGAAGGATAAGCGAGATAGACAATCATTTCACTGCATGCGAACAATTGGTTCACGCAGCACAAACAGCAGGGCTCACAGATGTGGCGGCAGCCCAAGATATTGACGCCGCCAGATGGGCAGCTTGTGTCGGATACGAAACGGGAACTCGTAATAGTCTTGCCTCAGTAAATCCTAGCGAACACGTTGGTCACAACCACGCTCTTCTTTGCAGCATAATTCCAAATCGTATTACAAGAGCCGTTGAACTTGGCATGCCGGAGGAACGTGCGCAGAACCTCAGGGCAGCACTTCAAACTGCATGTGTTGAGGAAATTCGTAAGGATTTTGAATTGGTAAATTCCGGGCATCATCATCAACTTCATGATTTTCTTATTGCCAATAAAATTCCAGATTGCATCTCAACCGCAGCAACATGCGGTCTGCCAGAAGAAACGGTGCAAAGACTCAGGGCAGACCTTCAAGCCACCGCTCAAGCACATGGACTTTCTGACGAGCAGCACGGCCACCACCACAAGCTTTTTGCTGAGGTCCGACATCTTTTAGAACAAGTTGTTCACTTACCAGAGATGGCTATCCGTACCTTTGGAGGAAGAACGACCAATCACCAACAGCAGTCAGAAAACGAAGTATCGCACAGATAAACTGCTCGCTAGGCTACATACATATACCCTTAAATCAAGAAACCTTCTTGATAAGATAAGATAGCAGCCCATGCAGCACGGGTTGCAGCTCCCTTGCCTTTATCTCGTCGTAGGTAAAAGGATAGTCTTCCGCCATGTAATGCTTCTGCGCCAACTCTAACTGCACTGCATGCACGCCCTGCGCTGGGTTGCCGTAATGGCGGGTGATATAGCCACCCTTGAAACGCCCGTTATAGGCTACGGAATAACGACTACGCTTTGCCTGCGCCACAAGCCGCTCGCTTAACCCCGCATCGGCAGAAGCGCCGTCCGCCGTACCGATATTGAGATCGGGTAATACCCCCTCAAAAAGCATGGACACCTGAGAACGGATCGAATGGGCATCGAACAGGATGATTTTTCCATGTTTTTCCCTGAGCGTATCCAGAACCGACTGCAGCTTATCGTGATAGGGCTGCCAGTACTGCAAAACGCGCTGCTCTATTTCCTCTGCATCCGGTTCCTCCCCCTGCCGGTAGACCGACGTGCCGTCAAACAGCATGAGCGGGCACAGGCCGGTGGTGAACTTTCCGGGATAGAGCGATGCATTATCCTTACTGCGATTCAAATCCACGACGTAGCGCGAGTGGGTAGCCACGATCATATGCACGCCAAGCTGGCGCGCAAACGCATAGAGGCGTTCCACATGCCAGTCCGTATCCGGAAGCATCCGCGCAGGTTCGGTAAACCGTTCACGGATGTTCCCAGGCACATGCGTCGCCACATGCGGGATGCTGACCAGCACCGGAACCTTGCCTGCAAGGTAAATATACGGCTCAGTTGACATAGCCTTATTCTAGCTCTATCCCAAATATATGGCAATTCCTGAACGTAAATCTACGAACAGCCGTGTCATAAAAACACCGCACGGCACCAACCTCACTGCCAAAAGCTGGCTCACCGAGGCACCGCTGCGCATGCTGATGAATAATCTCGACCCGGAAGTAGCCGAGAATCCCGACGAGCTTATCGTATATGGCGGCATCGGCAAGGCGGCGCGCAACTGGGAATGTTTCGACCGCATCGTGGAAACGCTCACCCATCTCGCTGCGGACGAAACGCTGCTCGTGCAATCCGGCAAGCCGGTCGGGGTATTCAAGACCCATGCCGATGCGCCGCGTGTGCTCATCGCCAACTCCAACCTCGTGCCGCACTGGGCGACGTGGGATCATTTCCGCGAACTCGACCGCAAGGGGCTGATGATGTACGGCCAGATGACGGCCGGATCGTGGATCTATATCGGCAGCCAGGGCATTGTGCAGGGTACGTATGAAACCTTCGTGGAGATGGGACGCAGGCATTTTGGCGGCGACCTTTCCGGCAAATGGATACTGACCGGGGGCCTGGGCGGCATGGGCGGCGCGCAGCCGCTCGCGGCGACGATGGCCGGAGCGTCCATGCTGGCGGTGGAGTGCGACATCAGCCGCATACGCAAGCGCCTTGACACAAAATACCTCAATCACATGTCAGTGAACCTTAATGAAGCGCTTATGCTGATTCAGGAAGCACATAAAAATAAGAAAGCGATTTCGGTTGGACTGCTCGGCAATGCCGCTGAGATTTTCCCGGAACTGTTGAAACGCGGCATCCGCCCCGACATGGTAACCGATCAGACCAGCGCGCATGATCCGCTCAACGGCTATCTCCCAGCAGGCATGACATTGGCGGAAGCCGCCACCCTACGCCAGCGTGATCCGAAGGCGCTGGAGAAACGCGCGCGCGAATCCATCGCGCAGCAGGTGCGCGCCATGCTCGATTTCTACAAGCAGAAGATTCCGGTGGTGGATTACGGCAATAACATCCGGCAGGTGGCCAGTGAGGAAGGCGTCAAAAACGCCTTCGATTTCCCCGGTTTTGTCCCGGCCTATATCCGCCCGCTGTTCTGCCGCGGCATCGGCCCGTTTCGCTGGGCGGCGCTTTCGGGTGACAAAGAAGATATTTACAAAACCGACGCCAAAGTAAAGGAACTCATTCCCGATGATCCGCATCTGCACCGCTGGCTCGATATGGCACGGGAGAAGATCGCGTTTCAGGGCCTGCCCGCACGCATCTGCTGGGTAGGCTTAGGGGAACGTGCAAAATTAGGATTAGCGTTTAATGAAATGGTCGCCTCCGGTGAGTTAAGTGCCCCGGTAGTCGTTGGCCGCGATCACCTCGATTCTGGCTCCGTCGCCAGCCCTAACCGCGAAACCGAAGCAATGCAAGACGGCTCTGACGCCGTCTCTGACTGGCCGCTGCTCAACGCATTGCTCAACTGCGCCAGCGGCGCCACCTGGGTAAGCCTGCATCACGGCGGTGGCGTCGGCATGGGCTTCTCGCAGCATGCCGGCATGGTTATCGTGGCCGACGGCACGAAGGAAGCCGCCAAACGCATAGAACGTGTTCTCACCAACGACCCCGCCTCCGGCGTCATGCGCCACGCCGATGCCGGCTACGATATCGCTATCGAATGCGCGAAGAAGAATGGATTGAAGCTGCCGATGGTAGATTAAAAATACTTGCAACCCGACACGTATCGAGTTACAATAGATTATGATTGTTAGCATCCGGCATAAGGGACTTGCCGACCTATACTGGAAAAACGAGAGTAAAGGGATTCTGCAATCCCTCGTGAAGCGCCTACGGCAAGTACTGGCTTTGCTTGAAACTGCGAAAACGGTTGAGGATATGAATATACCGGGCTTAAGACTGCATCCGCTGAAAGGCGACATGAAAGGATTTTACAGCATGAATGTTTCAGGCAACTGGAGGGTAGTTTTTCGCTTTGTAAACGGCGATGTGCTGGATGTGAACCTGATAGACTACCACTGAAAGGAGTATAAATATGGCAATGAAAAACCCACCACATCCCGGCGAAATAATACGCGATCTATGCATCGCCCCTCTAGGTCTGACTGTAACGCAGGCCGCAGAAGGGCTTGGCGTTACCCGCAAAACCTTATCACTGCTGCTCAACCAGAAGGCAGGCATCTCTGCGGAAATGGCAATAAGGCTTTCCAAAGCCTTTGGCCGCAGCCCTGAAAGCTGGCTTAGCCTTCAGTCACTTTATGACTTGGCTCAGCTTTCCAAAAAGTTCGCCAAAATCAAGGTCACGCCTTTTATGGAACAGCACGTATAAACTACCCCAGCAGCTCCCCACTCTTCACCAGCGCATGCACCGCTTCGATGTCCGGCGCCAGGATGCGGTCTTCGCTCAGGTAATCCACGCGCTTACGGATGGTAGCTTTGACGGCTTCGAGTTTTTTAGACGTTTTAAGGGGCTTAAGCATATCCAGCGCCTGGGCGGCGACGAGCAGTTCTATCGCCAGCACATAGCGCACCTGCCTGGCGATCTGCAACGCCTTAAGCCCCGCTCCCGGCCCCATGGATACGTGGTCTTCCTGATCGTTGTTGGTGGGAATGGAATCGACGCTTGCGGGGAAGCACAGTGTCTTGCATTCGCTCGCCAGCGCCGCCGCCGTCACCTGTATCATCATGAAGCCGGAATTCAGCCCCCCATCCTTGACAAGGAATGTCGGCAGGCCGCTTTTTTCCGTGCGCATGGCGGTGTTGACGCGGCGCTCGGAAATCGTGGCAAGCGTGGTGATTGCCGCGCCCAGCCGGTCACAGACCCGCGCCGGATAGATGGCGTGGAAATTGCCGCCATGGATGACAAGGTTCCGGTCAGGAAACAGCAGCGGGTTATCGGTGGTGGCATTGATTTCGCGCTCGATAATCGCCTTCGTCTGCTCCAACTCGTCCCACACCATGCCATGCACCTGCGGCGCGCAGCGCAACGAATAGGAATCCTGTACCCTGCCGCAATCCACATGGCTCTTCGATACCTGCGTTTCCCCGCCAATCCATTGCGCGATTTCATGACCGCAGGCAAGCGTGCCTGCCTGCCGCTGCTCACGCAGCAGGATTTCATCTGTAATATGGTGCGACGCACGCAGTGCTTCAATGCTCATGGCGGTGGCAAGGTTGGCCGTGGAGAGCAACTGCTTCGCCTCATGCCACAGCGTCACTGCGAATGCCGCTGTCAACTGCGTACCGTTGATAAGGCATAACCCTTCCTTGGGGCCAAGCGCCAGGGGCTTTATGCCCGCTTTCTGCAACGCAGCGGCTGCGTTCATACGGACAAAGCCATTTCCCTGCGGCACCGTGCATTCGCCTTCCCCCAGCGTCGCCAGCACCGCATGGGCCGTGGGCGCCAGATCGCCGGAAGCGCCGACGCTGCCGCGTGCAGGCACACAGGCGAGTATCCCGGCTTCCAGCATCCGGGCAATGGCTTTGAGCTTCGCAAGCGCCAGTCCGCGATGGCCGCGACATACGGAGTTGAGCAGGATAATCCACAGCATCAGCACCTGATCGCGCGGCAACTCCTCCCCTACCCCGCAAGCATGGGAGCGGATGATATTATGCTGGAGCGCCTCTATCTTATCGGGCGCAATGCGCGTCTTGGCAAAATACCCGAACCCGGTATTCATGCCGTATACCGTATCGCCGCTGGTGGCCAGTTCATGGACAAACGCTTCGGCGGCGCTGGCACGTTTTTCCGCTTTCTTATCTATATTTATGCGGATACGCGCTTTGGGATCGAGCACACTGCGCGCAAAGTTCCACAATGTTTCTATCGTCAGATCTTCACCGCTTAATGTTATTTCCTGCATATTATACTGCCCTGTATATACCTTGCCTGATGACCCCGATGCATGGGTTATAGCCGATGTTATAGGCCAGATCCTGCGGGTGGGCAATATCCCACAGCGCCATGTCGGCAGTTTTGCCCTCCCCTAGTGTCCCCACCTGCGCCTCCATGCCCAGCGCCTGTGCGGCATAGCGCGTCACCCCGGCCAGCGCTTCTTCCGGCGTCAGCCCGAACAGCATGCACCCCATGTTCAGCATAAGCAGGAGGCTGGCTGCAGGCGACGTGCCGGGATTGGAATCGGACGCTAAAGCTATGGGCACACGATACTTGCGCAAGAGATCCACCGGCGGCTTCTGCGTTTCCCGCAGCATGTAAAACGCCCCCGGCAGCAAGACGGCGACCGTTCCCGCCTTTGCCATGGCCTGAATACCCGCTTCCGAAGTATACTCCAGGTGATCCGCCGACAGCGCCTTATAGCGCGCTGCCAGTTCGGCGCTGCCCAGATCGGAAAGCTGACCTGCATGCAGCTTGACCGCAAGCTTATGCTGTTTGGCAGCCTCGAATATGCTTTCTATCTGCTGAGGTGAAAAGGCAATCCCTTCACAAAACCCATCCACCGCATCGGCAAGCTTTTCCGCCGCAATGGCAGGAATCATCTTCCGGCAGACCAACGCTACATAGCCATCGGCATCGTCTTTATATTCCGGCGGCACGCTATGCGCCCCCAGAAATGTCGTGCGCACGCTGACGGGATAGAGTTCTCCCAGCTTGCGCGCAACGCGCAGCATCTTCATTTCGCTTTCCATATCCAGCCCATAACCGGATTTTATCTCGATCGTGGTCACGCCTTCCCCAAGAAAGGATTGCAGGCGCTTTGCGCTCACGGCAAGCAGCTCCTCCTCGCTTGCGGCACGCGTGGCGCGGACGGTGGAAAGAATGCCGCCGCCTGCCGCCGCAATCTCCGCATAGGATGCTCCTTGCAGGCGCAGGGCAAATTCTTCAGCGCGGTTGCCCGCATAGACCAAGTGCGTATGGCAGTCTATCAGACCCGGCGTAAGCCAAGCGGACTGTGCATCATGCACCTCGTTTGCCAGTTGTTCAGGCTTGCCGGGCAACCGCTCCGCCGCCCCCACCCATGCGATGCGGCCATTCTTGATACCAACCGCACCCTGCTGGATGATGCCATAGTTCTCCTCTGCCATCGTCGCAAGACGGACGTTAATCCAGACCGCATCCCATCCGTGATGTTTTTGCCCGTGATATTTTTGATTGTCCGCCACATTTCTCTCCGATACATTTAGAGCATAAAAGGGAGACTACAACCCATGCAATGGAAAAGATATACGTCATTATTCGCCCGCAAGGCGCTCACCGCCCATGGCTGGCAACGGGACGTGGAAATACGGATCGATCCCCAAGGCTTCATCAGTGGCATCACCGCTCATGCTTCCCTCTCCAGGGAGACACCCGCCTTCGATCTGCTGCTGCCCGGCATGGCGAATGTCCATTCACACGCTTTCCAGCGTGCCATGGCGGGACTGACGGAATTCTCCTCCGGCAGCGGCAGGGATAATTTCTGGAGCTGGCGCGAAGTGATGTACCGCTTTACCCGCACGCTTACGCCGGAACATATGGAGATTATCGCCCGCGCCTTCTACATTGAATTGCTCAAATGCGGCTATACTTCCGTGGGTGAATTCCACTACATCCATAACGATGCGGAAGGAAAACCCTATGCCGCCATCACGGAGCTTTCCGACCGGATCATCGCAGGCGCGCAAGCAGCGGGTATTTACCTGACACACCTGCCGGTCATGTATGAAACCGGCAACTTCGGCGGCTCGGCGCCCAATGAAGGGCAGAAACGTTTCCTGCATCGCGTGGACAGCTATCTTGGATTGCTGGAAACCTTGCAGAAACGCTACAGCGCATCACCGGATATGACGTTCGGCATTGCCCCGCATTCCCTGCGCGCAGTAACGCCTGGCACGCTTTCAACAATCCTTACCGCGCTTCCCGGACTTGGACTTAAGGATTGCCCTATCCACATGCACGTAGCCGAACAGGAAAAAGAGGTAGCCGATTGCCTGGCATGGAGTGGACAGCGGCCAGTAGAATGGCTGATGAAGCATTACGATGTAGATACACGCTGGTGCCTGATTCATGCCACGCACATGACGGAAAGTGAAACCAAAGCGGTCGCTGCAAGCATGGCAACCGTGGGATTATGCCCTTCCACTGAAGCCAATCTTGGCGACGGCATTTTTCCAGCGGAACGCTATTTGCAGGCAGGCGGGTGTTTAGGCATCGGCTCGGACAGCAATGTATGCATTTCACCGTGGGAAGAATTGCGCCTCATGGAATATGCGCAGCGCCTGTCCACCCGCAGGCGTACTGTATTGTGCACGGAAGCAATGCCTTCCGTAGGCCGTACGTTGTTTGAGCGTGCGGCCCAAGGCGGAGCCCAAGCGCTCGGCATCCCTTCCGGCGCAATAGCCATAGGAAAACGCGCCGATCTGATAGCGGTTGGCCTCAATCACCCGCTATTGGCGGATAAAGAAAATGATGCGATCCTCGATACACTGATATTTGCTACCGCCCCCGTTATTACGGATGTATTTATCGCCGGAAAAAGAGTCGTCGAGAACGGCTCTCATCCCCAGGAAAACGAAAGCGCAACCGCGCTGCGCAACGTAATACGCATGGGCAATTATTAAAGTTTACCCCTCCCTTATCCCCCGTAGCCTTGCTTCTTATATATTCCTTATGGAATAGGCGTTACCTTTTTAAGAATAATCAGCAAGGAGAAGGATACATGAAAGCAACGGTTCAAAGCGTTATGAAATATAATCCGGAAGTCATCTCCCCTGAGAACACACTGAAGGAAGCCGCACAGAAAATGGCGAAAATAGGTTGCGGCGTATTGCCGGTGGCCACAAAAGAGACTCCTCTGGGCGTGATTACGGATCGGGATATCGTTATTCGTGCACTGGCAAAAGGAAAAGATGTCGCCACAGAGAAAGTACGGGATTACATGACATCCGACGTATTTTTCTGCGAGGCGGAAGATACGCTGGAAGAGGCGGCGGAGCAGATGCACACCAATCATGTCAGCCGTCTGGTAGTAATAGACAGCGGCGGAAAAATATCCGGAATATTGTCGTTCGGATGCATCTTAAGGAAACACCCGGACTTGCAGGAAATCACCAGTATCGTCAGTTGCGCCGTCGGTAAAAAAGCCGCGTAAGCGTATACCCGCATATGGCTAAAAAATAAAGGAGATGGGTTATGAATCGTATCACCGCACTTGCCGTCACAGGCGCTGCTGTATGTTATGCGTACGGTGTAGGCGCAACGGGCGGAGAATTACTGGTCCGTAACCTTCCCGATAAAGGGAACGTCACTGTCTCCGGGCAGGTCAAGGACATGGGCAGTAACCGGGAATTTACCTTAAGCGATGAGAGCGGAACGATTAAGGTCAGCATTCCTGCAGATGAATCCGTGGTCATGAAAAATGGTGATAAGGTAACAGTCAGCGGAACCGTGGATAGCAGCTTTTTCGGACTGATCGGGAAACATATTGACGCCTCTTTAGTGGAGGTGAACAAAAATCCCGGGGAGGCAATGTCCGACAGCTTACGAAAAGATACGGGAATATCCGTGGATCAAGCCAAAACGGAACAGATCTCCCATCTCTCCAGCCAAGGGATGGTAAAGCTTTCCGGCACGGTAGCGGATGTTATCGGCCCGAAAAGCTTTACGCTGGAAGACGGTACGGGAGCCATCACCATCAACATGCAGTCGGATGAAAACCTTGCCCTTGCCAAAGGCGCCAAGGTAACGCTGGTTGGGTATGTGGAAGAAGGAATGCTAGGTAAAGACATACGCGCCACCCATGTCATCATCACCAGCGCCGACCAGCCACACGCACAGAATTAAGCAGCAATATGCACCATAAATATCTCATCCTCTATCTCGTTTTCTCCGTCTTTCTGTTATCGGTCGCCATGCTGCCCCGTCAGACGCTTGCGGCCAGTGGGGACGATGCACGTCAGTTTGTCGATAAACTGGGCAAGCAGGTGCTCGCCACGCTCAATAATAATGGCGAAAGTAAGGAAGAAAAGCGCCAACAGCTACAGAAGATGTTTATGGACAATATGGATATAGGCTGGATGGGACGCTTCGCTTTAGGCCCTGACTGGCGTCAGGCGACGGAAGATCAAAAGAAACGTTATCTGGATGCCTACAGGCAATATCTACTGGCGCGTTACACCACCAATTTTACCGATTATACCGGCAGCAACTATACCATTACCGGTGTGCAGGCGGGCCAGGATGGGCAGTTTACGGTGAACATGCAGATTAAGACGCCTAAGCAGTCACAGGTAACCGAAGCCGGTTATACCGTGCAAATGGGGAAAGACGGGCAATTCAAAATTACGGACATCATTGTGGAAGGGGTCAGCATGATTACCACGCAGCGTTCTGATTTTTCTTCCGTATTCCAACAGAAAGGCATGGACGGGTTAGTGACTGAAATCCAGAATAAAATGCGCGCCGAAAAAAACAGTTCATAATGTATATGCCATGCGGAAGACTTTCTCAGCTGCGCATGCAATTGCAAATGCCCGGGCTTACTCAAGGCATCTGGAAAAATTTAGCCACACCTGCGCAGGGTGGATAGGTACGTCCGGGGCATTCTTAATTGCTATTATCCTGATAGTCCTTTGGCTTATCTCCGGTGTGTTTTTTGCCTATTCCAATTCCTGGCAAACGTCTTTTACCTCGTTTACCAGTGTCATCACCTTTCTCATGCTCTTTCTGATGCAGCGTTCAGACAACAAAAAATACCTTGCGATACAGGTAAAGCTGAATGAATTGATCGCCAGCAAAAGAGGCGCAAGCAACAGCCTCATCAATATCGAAGAAGCCAGTGAGCAGGATATTAAGAATATTTATAATACGCACCGCGAACTGATACAGAGGAGTATGGAATAACAGCGTCTAATGGGTACGCTTATCCTTGTCACGCAACCTTCCCAGCTCTTCGCCCACGCGCTTCAGGCTTGGGCTACATCCGTCACGCGGCAGAATCACCTCAATCAGGTACATCTTGTCTGACGCGATGGCTTCCCGGATGGCCGCTTCCATCTCACCGTTATTCGTCACTTTTCTGCTGACCCCGGCCCCCAGGAGTTCCGTCATCTTGGTATAGTTCCAGCGCAGGATTTCGTTAAACGGCCCATCGAGGATAAAACGCTGCGTGCCGTAACCGTCGTTATTCAGCACGAAGACGATCGGGTTCATGCCGAATTTGGCCGCCGTGGAAAGCTCGATGCCGGTCATCTGGAATGCACCGTCACCGACAATCGTAATCACCCGATCTTCCGGACGCGCCGCGCTTGCGCCGATGGCCGCCGGCACCGCAAATCCCATGGAAAGGTAATACGCATCCGCAAGAAAATGCGTCGCCTTCTTCGTGCGCAGTTTCATCGCCCCGAAAAGGGAATCGCCGGTGTCGCAGGTAATCAGGCTGTTTTCCCCGGCATGCAGGCCCAGAATCCGGAAGAAGGATTCCATGGAAATCTCCGCCTGCTTTTCACTCTCGCCAAGCGGTTTCGGCTCCGGCGCAGGCAGCGGCAACTCACCAAGCGTGCGCGGCCGAACCGGCATCTCGTACAAACGTTCGAGGAACTCCCTGAGCACCACCTGCTCATAGGTGCGCGCGCCAATCTGCATTTTCTCCGTCGTGGCAAGCATGGTGCGCTTGCGGCTCAGCTTCTCGCTCGTATTCATGAAGGCGAACCAGACATCGGTAATGAGCGCGCCGAGCATGATCAGGCAGTCCGAATCTTCCACATATTTCTGCACAGCGGCATCCGACAGCGGCCCCGAATAGACGCCGATAAACAGCGGGTGCGTTTCGCTGATGATGGACTTGGACATCAAGGTGGAGGCAACCGGGATATTGAATTTGGCGGCCACCGCCAGCGCCTGCTCCACCAGCCCATGGCGATGCAGTTCAATATCGGCGATAATGACCGGCTGCTTTGCATGGTTGATAGCGGCCACCGCATCTTCAAGCATCGCATGCAGATTATCCGGATCGCTCACCGGCGCAGGAGGGTTGACCGCCGGAGGAATATGCGCGATAGGCATATCCACCACGTCGAACGGCACCTCGATATAGCCGGGGCGGGAATGCTCGAGCACCGCATCCACCACGCGCATGATTTCCGCCGCCGCTAGTGCCGGATCGAGCAGCACAGCCGTAGCACAGGTGACTTCCTCATAAATGCGGCGCTGGGTGTCAAACGTGCGCACCTTGTGATGCATCAGCACGTCCTTCTTGCGATCCACCGGCGAAGGGCCGCCGGAAATCACCAGCAACGGCGATTTTTCTGCATAGGCGCAGGCCACCGAATTGAGCATATTCAACCCGCCGACACAGTACGTGACGCAGGCCACCCCTAATCCGCTCACACGCGCATAGCCATCGGCGGCGAACCCCACGCTCGGCTCATGCGTCATGGTGATGATTTTAAGCGGCGACTGTTGCAGCCAGCGGAACGTCGGCAGGGCGAAATCACCCGGAATCCCGAACACATGCGTGACGCCCTTCTTATGCAGGTAATCAAATAAAAACGATCCGACGGTGGGAAATGCTGCGCTCATACCTTATCCTTTTTGCCTAATGCCTTATGAATATATGCTGACGCGCTTTCAAGCAATGCGATATCCTGTACAGCACAACGCACGCTTCTTGCCTCACACCAGCGGATTAAATCCTCCATTGCCAGATTACCCTTAGGGCTATTGGCATAAGGGCAACCACCGAGTCCGCCGGTAGCCGCATCGAACGTCCGGATGCCCAAATCATACGCGCGTTCGACATTGGCGATAGCGCTGCCGAACGTATCATGAAAATGCATCGCAAGCTGCGCGAGCGGAAATGCAACATCCACATGCGCCCCCACCAGAGCATCCACCCGTTCCGGCGTGCCGACGCCGGTCGTATCGCCCAACGACACTTCAAAGCATCCCATGTCGTGCAGTTGTTTCGAGCGCGATGCCACTTTCTGTGGAGAAAACGGTAAATCGGTATAGCCAAAAACATTCGATATATAACCGCGCACACGCATGCCGCAGGACAATGCCTCTTTCACCACCGGCTCTATAGCAATAAATGCCTCATCCACACCCGCATGGATATTCGCCTGCGAAAAGCTTTCCGATACGGCAAGAAAGATGGCAACTTCTTTTGCATTGACTTCTCTGGCACGCACGAGCCCCTTTAGATTCGGCACCAGATAGGAAAACACTGCGTCCGGAAACTCCCGCGCAACGGCTTGAAGCAATGCGGCCACTTCCGCAGAATTGGCCATGCTAGGCACTGCCTGCGGCTTCACAAAGCTTCCCGCCTCAATGCGCCTAAGTCCTGCCAGAGCAAGCAGGCGGATGAATTCCACTTTAGTTTCTGCAGAAAGGCCTGCCGCACCGGGCTCATTCTGCAACCCGTCCCGGGCGCCTACCTCCACCACTTCAATATCGTACGTGCTATGCATGTCTCTCTTGCCGCTTGAGCCTTATCAGTTCCGCTCCCTCGCTTACCATCTCGCCTTCACGCGCCAGTACCGCTTCCACCACCGCATCATCCCCTGCGGCAAGCGTCATCTGCAGTTTCATGGCTTCCATCACCACTATCGCCTGCCCCTGCGCCACTGTGTCCCCCACTTTGACCAGCACCTGACGCACCAGACCCGGCATAGGCGCTTTGGGACTCAGCTCCGCCTGCCTTGAGACCGCCGTATTATTCGCAACCTGTTCGGTTATCCTCGCCTGCGCACTGCCAATCTGCACCCGATTTTCCTTACCCGACTGCCATACGGACACCGCCCTGCGCTGCCAGACTCCTTCCGCCACTTCACGCTCCAACATCATCCTGCCATCCGGCAAGCGGTAGCCGGAGAAATGGTAGAATTTTCCCTGAAAAGAAAAAGAGATCTCCTGCCCCTTGCGCGTTACGCCTTCAAGGGCCGCCAGACTACCGTTTATGTATAAGGTTGTGTTCATTGTCGCCAGTAAATGTGTGCTCGTCATCATCTGAATTTGCACCAGCAAACTATAGATAATTTTGCAATGCAAAATTCGGGGAATAACGAGCGTATAAGTAACTATATAGGAAATCCGGGCAAGGATGCAACAGACATGAAAATTCCCTACGCCGCGAAGCTTATGCCACAAGGCGACGCAGGGAGAAATCCCGACAGGTTCATTTAAGAATGCCTGCGCATCCAAGAAACAAACTTTCGGAAGGCACGGTCCAAGCTAGGAATGCTATGGGCCAGAACCAATAAAAAAAGAGCGATCAACAGTCTCTCATCCACACTCACACCACCTATGTGGATATGAACATGGAAGATCAAAAGAAGTACTAGCCCTACCTTAATAGCGATGAGCAAACATAAAAACGAAGCCCTAAGTATTTTGAACACACTCATCATTATAGCAGGAAAAGAGGCTGTTAACTTACGCCCCAGTCTCAGCTTGCGACGTAGGCAGTGTAGCAGCTGCACCACACCCGCTATCCCCCCTACCGCAACTCCATATTGCCAGCCTATAACTAAGGAAATTAGGAAACACGCTACGATGAGCATAACGTATCTCATTATTTCGCTCAGTATAGAAATGTCACAGGGACGTTGATGATGCTTCTGCTCCTCATGTATCTGCTCTTGAGGCTTTTGCATCGCGCTCGTCACTCCTTTCGCACAAGTTTTGAACCTCATGCGTAGTTATTTGATATATTATTAGTACTATCGAACAACATACGAGTCGGCACACCCGCGTTTGCGAGTGCGTTTTGTCCATACTTACGATCAATGTAGCAATAGAACCCCTGAGGATTCATGACGCACAGGATTATAAGTGTCTTAAGCGTTATTTTACCTTTCTGATTGCCTTAATCTTTAGAAAAATTGTGAATTTTTTGTGACAGTTTGTATACTTTTTTGAGAAGAAGGTAATAAAAATTTATTATCAATTGGTTACAACCCTTGTCCACGCCGAATGCTCCGCTAATGACCCGGATGCAGCAGACGGTGCAGTATTGCCGCAGAGCAGATAGGCCGCCGCCAAAGCAGCAACTTCATCCTCGTTGTAGTTGTTTTCCAGCAGGGCCTGCCGGTGGCTGGCAATGAAACCGGTGGAGACTTTCCCGGCACGGAAATCTTCGCTTTCCAGCACACGCATCAGGAAAGCGCGGTTATGGATGGTGCCTTCCATCCATACTTGCGCCAGCGCATTTAAGAGGCGGCGGATAGTCTCCTCGCGGGTCTGCCCCCAGGCGGCAAGCTTGGCGATCATGGGGTCATAATTCGCGGATATCCTGCTGCCGCTGCTGTAGCCATTTTCGCAGCGCACATGCGGCAGATGCGGCAATGAGAATGCACTCAACACTCCCGGCGCAGGCAGGAATTCACGATCCGGATCCTCGGCATAGAGCCGTACCTCCATCGCATGACCATGGCGTTTCACCTCTTTCTGGGTGAACGGCAGCGCTTTTCCCTCCGCCACTTGCAGCTGCAACTGCACCAGGTCAAGCCCCGTTACCATTTCGGTCACCGGGTGCTCCACCTGCAGGCGTGTGTTCATTTCAAGAAAATAGAATTCCCCGTTGGCATCCAGAATAAATTCCACCGTTCCCGCACCGACATAACCAATATGCGATGTGATGGCGATAGCGGCCCTGATCATGCTTTCACGCAATGCCTCCGGCAATTGCGGTGCCGGGCTTTCCTCCACCACTTTCTGGTAGCGGCGCTGTATCGAGCAATCGCGCTCGAAGAGATGCACGTGGTTGCCATGCGTATCGGAAAACACCTGCACTTCGATATGGCGCGGCTGAACCAGATATTTTTCCAATAATACGCGATCATCCCCAAACGCATTCTTTGCTTCCGCACGCGCCGCTTCAAGGGCAGCGGGCAGCGCATCCGCGCTTTCCACGATACGCATGCCCTTGCCGCCGCCGCCCGCCGCCGCCTTTACCAGCACGGGATAGCCGATTCCGGCAGCGGCCTTTGCCAGCAGTTTCGTATCCTGCGCATCGCCGTCATAGCCGGGCACCACGGGCACGCCAATGGACTGGCACAGCCTGCGCGACTCTCCCTTATCCCCCATCAGGGCAATGATGTGCGCTGGCGGCCCGATAAACACAAGCCCGGCTTTGGTAACCGCTTCCGCAAACCGTGCGTTTTCAGAGAGGAATCCGTATCCCGGATGAATGGCATCCGCGCCACTGCTTTTTGCCGCCTCTATCAGTTTTTCGATATTCAGATAGGTTTCAGAAAGCGCATTGCCCATAAGCAATATGGACATATCGCCTGCGCTGGCATGGGGTAAATCCTTATCATCCTGCGCATATACAGTCACTGTTTCCACTCGCATCGCCCGGCATGTCGCCACAATACGGCAGACGATTTCGCCGCGGTTGGCAATGAGCAGGCGTTTTATCTTTCCCACCATGGGCTACATCCTGAACACGCCGAAGCGTGTATCGGCAATGGGGGCATTCAGACTTGCGGCGATGACAAGACCCAGCGTATCGCGGGTAGAGGCGGGATCGATAACGCCATCGTCCCAGAGCCGCGCCGTGCTGTAATAGGCGCTGCTTTCCGCTGCGTATTTCTCCAAAAGCGGCTTGCGGAGCGCTTCCTTTTCTTCTGGCGTCGGTTTCCTGCCTTCCTTTTCCATCGCGTCGTCGCGCACACGCGCCAGCACATCCGCCGCCTGCTCGCCGCCCATCACTGAAATACGCGCATTCGGCCACATGAAGAGAAAACGCGGGTCGTACGCACGGCCGCACATGCCGTAATTACCTGCGCCGAACGAGCCGCCGATAATGATGGTGAATTTCGGCACCTGCGCATTACTCACCGCCATCACCATCTTGGCGCCGTGGCGGGCAATCCCCTCGGCCTCATATTTCTTCCCCACCATAAATCCGGTGATGTTCTGCAGGAACACCAGCGGAATTTTACGCATGCAGCACAGCTCGATAAAATGCGTGGCCTTGATAGCCGATTCGGAAAAAAGAATCCCGTTATTGGCGACAATCCCCACCGGCGTTCCATGGATGGCCGCAAAGCCGCAGACGATCGTAGTGCCGTAACGCCCTTTAAACTCCTGAAAACGCGAACCATCTACCAGCCGCGCAATAATCTCACGCACGTCAAATGGCATCCGCGTGGAATCCTTTGGCAGGATACCGTAAATATCTTCCACTGGATAAGCAGGATCTTCATAAGGTAAAGTGTTGCGCCTTGCCGCCGTCTGCCAGTTGAGGCTCGCCACAATATCGCGCACCTTGGCAAGCGCTTCTTCCTCATTTTCCGCATAATGGTCGGCAACGCCCGACTGCGCCGTATGCACATCCGCACCGCCCAGCGCTTCAGCCGTAACATCCTCGCCGGTAGCCGCCTTTACCAGCGGCGGTCCTGCCAAAAAGATCGTACCGTTGCCTTTGACAATGACACTTTCATCACACATCGCCGGGACATACGCGCCACCCGCCGTGCACGACCCAAGCACCGCAGCAATCTGTGGAATACCTGCCGCGGACATGCGCGCCTGATTGAAGAAAATACGCCCGAAATGGTCGCGATCAGGAAACACCTCATCCTGCATGGGCAGAAACGCACCGCCGGAATCCACGAGATAAATGCAGGGCAGGTTATTCTGCATCGCGATTTCCTGCGCGCGCAGATGCTTCTTTACGGTGAGCGGAAAATACGTGCCGCCTTTGACGGTGGCGTCATTAGCAACGAACATGCATTCATGGCCATGCACGCGCCCGATGCCGGTGACGATACCCGCCGAAGGCACTCCACCTTCCTTTTCATACATGCCGTGTGCCGCCAGGGCGGAAAGCTCGACGAATGGCGAGCCGGAATCCAGGATACGCGCTATGCGCTCGCGTGGCAGCAGCTTACCCCGCGAATGGTGGCGTTCCACCGCTTTTGCCCCGCCGCCCTGCCGCACCTGCTCCATCTTTTCAGCCAACTCGTCGGCCAGCGCCTTATGATGCTGTATATTATCACTAAATTCCGTAGCCTGCGTCACTTTAAAAGAACCCTAATGCTTTCGGGCTATAGCTGGTGATGACGTTCTTAGTCTGCTGGAAATGCGCCAACATCATGCGATGGTTCTCACGGCCAATACCCGATTGTTTATACCCCCCGAACGCAGCATGCACCGGATAGAGGTGATAGGCATTGATCCAGATGCGGCCGGCCTTAATTGCCCGCGAGGCGCGGTAGGAAATGTTGAGGTTGCGCGTCCATACCCCGGCGGTGAGGCCATACGTGGTATCGTTCGCAATACGGATGGCATCATCAAAATCCTTGAACTTGGTGACGGAAACCACCGGCCCGAAAATCTCCTCGCGGAAGATACGCATGGCATTATTACCTTCAAAGATAGTGGGTTTCACGTAATAGCCGCCATCCAGTTCCCCGCCGGGTTTTACGCGCAGGCCGCCCGTGCGGAGCTTTGCGCCTTCATTCTTGCCGATATCGATATAGGAAAGCACCTTTTTAAACTGCTCTTCCGATGCCTGCGGCCCCATCATCGTGGAAAGATCGAACGGATTGCCGACGGTTATTTTCTCCACCCGCGCGACCGCATTTTCCATAAACCTGTCATAGATCTTCTCATGCACCAGGACACGGCTGGGAGAAGTGCAGACTTCACCTTTATTCAAGGCAAACATCGCGAATCCCTCCAGCGCCTTATCGGCAAATTCATCATCGGCATCCAAAATGTCCGGGAAGAAGATATTGGGCGATTTGCCGCCCAGCTCCAATGTCACCGGCACGATATTCTGTGAAGCATACTGCATGATAAGCTTGCCGGTGGAAGTTTCGCCGGTAAAGGTGAGCTTGCCGACACGCGGGCTGGTGGCAAGCGCTTTGCCCGCTTCCGGCCCAAAACCGTGCACGACGTTGATAACCCCCGGAGGGACAATATCCGCAATCAGCTCCATCAGCAGCATGATGGAAAGCGGCGTCTGCTCGGCGGGCTTGATGACGATGGTATTGCCCGCCGCCAGCGCCGGCGCGGTTTTCCAGGCGGTGAGCGTCAGCGGAAAATTCCAGGGAATAATCGCGCCGACCACGCCTACCGGCTCATGGAAATGATAAGCGACCATGTCGTTATCGATCTGCGAAACCGAACTGTCTTCGGTGCGGCAGGCGGCGGCGAAATAACGGAAGTGATCGATGACCATCGGCAGATCGCCTGCCATCGCCTCACGCAACGGTTTTCCCATATCAATGGATTCGGCCAGTGCCAGCGTTTCCAGATTCTGCTCCACGCGATCGGCGATTTTATTCAAGATTGCGGAACGCTGCGCCGCAGAAGTGACAGACCAGCTTTCCGCCGCTTTGTGCGCCGCATCAAGCGCCATTTCCACATCGCGTTCATTCGACCGCGCCGCCTGAAAAAATACTGTTCCGGTCACCGGGCTGATGCTGTCGAAATACTCCCCGCCTAGCGGCTCGACCATGTGGTTATTAATCCAGTTGCCGTAGCGCTTCTTAAGCTTCAGCTTATCTTTTACCGCATCCAGAATGCTTGCATGTTCCATAGATTTCTGTTTCTGGGCTGTTGACACGGCTTCCTCCCTTGGAATTACGCTATGCTAATTCATAGACCCGGCACCTGTGTTTGGCAACTAAAACCTAGTCATTACAGCCGATATGGCGGGAGATGATCAGGCGCTGGATTTCCGAGGTCCCCTCGCCGATGCGCAGCAGGCGGTGATCGCGCCAGAAGCGCTCGACATCATACTCTTCCATGAGGCCGTAGCCGCCGTGAATCTGCACTGCCATGTCAGTGACTTCACCGGCGATTTCCGAGCTGTATAGTTTGGCCATCGCGGCTTCCTTGGTGAAGGGCTGCTGTGCATCCGCAAGTGCACAGACGTTGTAGAGATAGGTACGCGCCAGCTCGATTTTCATGTGCATATCCGCCAGCGCAAACGCGATGGACTGGAAATGGGCGATGGGATGATTGAACTGGCGGCGTTCCTTGGCATAAGCAAGCGCCTTCTCATAGGCTCCCTGCGCGCAGCCCACCCCCATCGCTGCGATGCCAATCTTGCCGCGATCGAGCGTCGCCAGCATCTGCCTGGAGCCGTCCCCTTGCCTGCCTAACAGATTCTCGTCCGGCACAAACACATTATCGAAATACAGCTCTGACGTATCGGAAGCGCGCCACATCAGCTTGCCATGCATGGCCTTCGCGGAAAACCCTTTCGTGCCGCGCTCCACGATAAAACAGGAGAGCTCCGGCTTGCCTTCGCCTTTGCTGCCTGTCACCGCCTGCACCGTAACGCCTGTATTCATAGCGGAGGCGCCATTGGTGATAAATATCTTCGCGCCGTTGATAATCCAGCCGCCATCCGTCTTTTTCGCCACCGTTTTGCTGCCACGCGAATCCGATCCCGCCCCCGGTTCGGTAAGCCCGAACGCCCAGAGTTTTTCCCCGGTGCAGAGCTGCGGCAGATATTTTTTGCGCTGCGCGTCATTGCCGAAATAATAGAGCGGCCCGATCCCCAGCGAATTATGGGCAGTGATAGTCGCCGCCTGCGATCCGTCCACGCGTGCAATTTCCTCACAGGCGACGGCATAGGCAAGATAATCCATGCCATGCCCGCCATAGCTCTCAGGCACGATGATGCCAAACAACCCCAGCGTTCCCATCTTACGCGTGAGTTCCTCAGAGAATTGCTCTTTCCTATCCAAATCGCGGGCGATCGGTGCAATCTCGCCTTCGGCGAATTTACGTACCGATTCGCGGAGTATCTGATGGGTTTCTGAGAACATCATGCCGTCTCCTGTTCTTTAAGGTTAAGTTCAATGCACATCTGCTCGCGCATTTTGAATTTCTGGATTTTACCGCTGACGGTAGTCGGGAATTCGGACACGAATTTCCAGTATTGCGGCACTTTGTAATGGGCAAGGTTCTTGCAGCAGAAATCCCGGATTTCCTTTTCACCGGCCTGCGCACCGTGATGGAGCTGCACCCAGGCGCACAGCGCTTCGCCGTACTTCACATCGGGCACGCCAAACACGGCCGCCTGCGAAATCGCCGGATGAGTGAAGAGAAATTCCTCAATTTCACGCGGGTAGATATTCTCACCGCCACGGATCACCATATCCTTCAGGCGGCCGGTAATTTTGTAATAACCGTCCGGCCTGCGGATGGCAAGATCGCCGGTATGCACCCAACCATCCTGCATCGTTTCTACGGTCGCCTCCGGATCATTGTAATAGCCGAGCATCGTACCGTGGCCGCGTGCGCAAAGCTCGCCCTGCTGGTTGTCCCCCAGCATCCTGCCGGAATGCGGATCGCGGATTTCAATGTCCACGCCGGGCAAAGGCGGGCCGACGGTTTCCACCCGCAGCGCGATGGAATCACACGTACGGCTTTGCGTCAGCACCGGCGCAGTTTCCGTCTGGCCATACGCAATGGTAATATCACGGCAGCCCATCACACCGATGACTTTCTTCATGATCTCTATCGGGCACGGACTGCCCGCCATAATGCCGCTGCGTAAGGAGGACAGGTTACGCGCTCTAAAGCTTGCATCCTCCAGCATTGCGACAAACATGGTCGGCACGCCGTAAATAGTCGTGCAACGTTCTTTTTCAATAGCCTCAAGCGTCGCCGACGGATTGAAATATTCGGCGGGAACCACCAGCGCCGCACCGCGCACTATCGCACCGAGCACCCCCATCACGCATCCGAAACAATGATAAAACGGCACCGGCACGCACATGCGATCGGCCTCCGTGATTTCCTGACAGCCTGTGACATACCATGCATTCATCAGGATGTTGCAGTGCGATAACATGACCGCCTTGGGGAATCCGGTCGTACCGGAGGTATATTGAATATTGATGGGATCCTTGGCGGAGAGCGTTGCCGCAATGCCTGCAAGCTGTGCATCGGCAACCGAGCGCCCTGCTTCCAGCATTTCATGCCAGGGCAAGTAATATTCCGGAGCATCCGGCTTTAGGGCGATCACATGCCGAAGTTTGGGAAAAGACGGGCAATGCACGCCGCCATGCCTTGCCTCTTTTATCTGCGGACAAGCCTCAGCAAAAATCGCATAATAGTCGGAAGACTTGAATGTATCGGTAAGGAATAAAGCCACAATATCGCTCTGCGCAATCGTGTAGCATAGCTCGAAAGGACGGTAGGCGGGATTAATCGTCACAAGCACAATGCCAACACTTGCTGCGCCATATTGCAGTAACACCCATTGCGGAATGTTGGTGGCCCAAACGCCGATATGCTCACCCGGCTTGATGCCCAGCGCCAGTAGACTTTTGGCCACTTCTTGCACCGCAACATGAAACTCGTCATAGCGCATGCGCACGCCGCTCTGCGGAAACACCATGGCGTCGCGTTCTGCAAAGCGCCCTGCAATTCTGCCGAGCACCGCACCGATAGTAAGGCCATCGACCCAAGGCGATGATGATGTTTCAGCCATAAATATGCCCTCGTCATCCCGTGCGAAAGCACGGGATCTCAGGCTATTATATTGAGATGCCGTGGTCAAGCCACGGCATGACGTGGAAAGAGGTGTAATTTATTTGGAAGGCTGATACATTATATGCCTCTCGCATGTGAAGCGTTGGGCCTTCACATGCGAGAGGCATCAAAGCCGACGTTGAAAATGTGGGCTTTGCGCCGCAGAGCGAGCGTGACGCACGCCAAGAGTTGGCGTGCAAAAGGTATATATGGGAGACATGGAAGCTATGCGTAAAAAACTCTACTACGAGGACTTCACTACCGGACAGCAATTGCGCAGCAAAAGCAGCTATACGATCAGCCGGGAAAACGCCATCGCATTTGCTCGTGAATACGATCCGCAGCCGCAACATATGGACGAACACGAGGCCCAGGGGACCACTTTCGGCAACCTCGTCGTCAGCGGCTGGCAGACCGCCGCCGTGAGCATGCGCCTGAAAGAACAGACAGGGCTGTATGATGTCTCCGGCGGACTGATCGGCGTGGGGATCGAAAATATACGCTGGCCACGCCCCACGCTGCCGGGCGATTCCTTACACGTGGTAGTGACCGTGCTGGAAAAGCGCCTGTCCAAATCACAGTCAGGCAAAGGCATCATCCGGTATAAAGTGGAAACCTTCAATCAGCGTGACGAACTGGCGATGGAAATGACCACCACAGTCATCGTGCCGGCACCCCCAGAAGGGCAGCACTAGCCGTAGTGGCATCTACCCGTTCCGCATGCCTCGTGGAGGAGGTAGCCCTGCCGTCATCCGGCAAGGTTTCATTTGAGTTATTGGTAACTCTTTGTGTTTCTGGTCGGGAAGAATTTTGGGAAATTTCATTTTTGGCAACCGACTTTTTCTTGCCCATCCAATTCGCAAACAGATTATAGAAAAACGAATGCAGCAAAGCATAGGGAATCCCCAATCCTGCATCGGTGGCGATGCTTCTATGTATGAAATTCCAGCGCTCGCCTGCTTCCTGCGGACTGATGTTTTTGAATTTTTCCGGCCCTCGCCCTATCAACCTTGCAGCTTTCTCACTTAACTTCTCTACGTGATTAAACCATATTTTATCACTCACTTTTGCCGTCCAGGGAATAAGGACAATGAGAAGCAGTGGCAGTAAGGCACATCCTCGTGCCGCAAGTCCCGCCCAGAAATTTTTCTTAGGTTCATTGTCAATCGCGTCATAGGCTTCCCGAAACTTGGGATCGCTCTCCACTTTTTCCTTGCCGTATATCAAGCGATCATAAAACCCGATGATGGATTTTTTGACTTTTTTGCTTTCCAGCACCCGCAAGGGCGGCAGCGTGAACATGCCGCCGGCAATCACGCCGAAGAATATATTTCCGTATTCCACGCTCTTTTGCCGCAGTTCATTATTCTTAATAGGAGAAAGTGCGCGGTTAAGCCCCCGGCTGATCGGATCGCTCCAGATCTTCTGACCCAATTTCGAGTATTTTCCCCAGTACGCAAAGCTTACACCGGCCATGGCATTAAAAATCCAGTCAATGCCTAAATACGTGCTCCAGAAATGGATACGTTCTCCCGCAGTCTTGCCACGAGGCCCAGCACGATCGGGTTTCTCCGGATCCGAATCCAGTACGGGTGCCACATCCAGCGGGGTTTCGGCGGGTTCTTTTTTGGGTGTCTTATCTTCCATGCGTTGTCACAGGCCCAGGCTACACAAAATGCTTACGGTAATTTTACTACAGTGGGGGAGCAACGTCCATGACGGGTATATGAAGAAATTATGACAATAATCTTCACAAGGCTACTTTAATCATCTGGGAAACAATCATAAAAAAGACCGGTGCCTTACGAAAAAGCACCGGTTAGAAACGGAATTACCAATATATTGCAGCTAGTGTGCCGTCCCATGCAACGCTTTACTTATAATTTATGGCATCCCCCCCAAGCAGCATGGGACGAGAAACACACTAGCCATTATTAATAAGTGTAGTGTTTACCCGCGCAGGCGGATTTTCGCGCAGAGAGGTAATATAAAACGCTACGCGGGACACTACACTAAGCCGCCGCGTACAACACTTCATGGGTTATGCGGTTAAGGTTAATATCCACTTCATCCTGGGAAAGATTATATTTCTGCTTTATCGCCTCAAAAAACCCCTCCAGATCCGTCCGGTGCCGGTTGATTTCCTCTTCTGTCAGCTCAGGCCACTGACGGTGGATAAGCGTATTAATCGTCATTGAGGCGGGAGACATTTTCAGAATTTTTGCATCATTTGTGTTTCGCAGCATATTATTTTCCTTTCGATATAATACCTTAAGCACAAACAACGATTGCAAATCAAACATAAGCAAGCCAGACGCTTTGGAAAGGAGGGATATAAGCCAGTTATAAATACGTTTGTAGCCTTGGGGTTAACCCGATTTTAATCTTTTGGGGTTATAAATACAGTATACGCACAAATCCCAGCACGATAAATCCATGGACGATCTGATCAGCGAATTTATCACCGAAACGGTTGAGAGCTTGACAGCGCTTGATTCCGAGTTGATCCGGTTTGAGCAGGATCCGGGCAATGCGGAAGCGCTAGGGAATATATTCCGTCTCGTCCATACGATCAAAGGCACCTGCGGCTGGTTGGGATTAACCAGGCTGGAAATCATCGCCCATGCTACAGAAAATGTCCTGGGAGGGCTGCGTAATAAGTCCATACCCGTATCGGCTGCATTGATTTCGACAGTGCTGGAGTCGCTGGACGCTACCAAGTCGATTGCCGAATATGTCAATACGCACGGCAAAGAACCGGCTGGCAATGATGTTGCACTAATTCAGCGGATTAATGCAGCAGGACTCTCACAAGAGGCCGATGCCACTGATGTTTCAAAATCCTCCGATCTTCCCTTGCTGCCGCAGCCCGATGATACCCCAGCGCCTCCGGAAGACACACCGGACGACAGCCCTGTTGCAGGCAACCAGCCGCACTCGATTCGGGTCAATCTCGATCTGTTGGAACATCTGATGCAGATGGTGGGGGAGCTGGTGCTGACGAGAAACCAGCTGACGCAGATTAACAAAATACGCAAGATCCAGGAATTTTCATCCAGCCTGCAGCAATTGAGTCAGATCACCTCGGAACTGCAGGAGAACGTCATAAAAACACGCATGCAGCCCATCGGCAACGCATGGTCCAGATTTCCCCGCCTGATACGCGAGCTGTCGCAGGAGCTGGGGAAAAAAATCCATCTGCAGATGATTGGCGCCGATACTGAACTCGATCGCCAGTTGCTGGAAGCCATCAAGGACCCGCTGATCCATATGGTCAGGAACTCCGCCGATCATGGCCTGGAACCTGCGGAAGAACGGCTGGCTGCCGGAAAACCGGAAGCGGGCACCGTGACCCTGTCCGCCTTCCATGAGGGCGGCCACATCATCATCGAGATGTCCGACGATGGACGCGGGCTCAATATCGAAAAGATAAAACAGCGTGCCTTAAAGAACGGGCTGGCAAAGGAAGAAGATATCGCCAAGCTCACCAACCAGCAGATCGTGCAGTTCATATTCCTTCCGGGGTTTTCCACGGCGGATAAAATCACCAGTATTTCCGGGCGCGGCGTCGGCATGGATGTTGTACGCTACAATATCGAAAAAATCGGCGGCACGCTAGAACTCACCTCGTTCCAGGGCAAAGGCTCAAAATTCAACATCAAGATACCGCTTACCCTGGCTATTGTTTCCGCGCTTGTCGTCCAATCCTGCGGGCAACGTTTCGCATTGCCGCAGCTGGGCGTACAGGAAGTAGTGCGCATTGGTCATGACACGGGGCATAGTATTGAGCATATCAATCACTCCTGCGTCATGCGCCTCCGCGACAAGCTGCTGCCGGTCATAGCGCTGGCGGATGTGCTGGGCATGCATTCCGCAGATAGTACGCAGGCAGATGCTAAATTCGTAGTGGTATGCAGGGTCGGCAGCTACAGTTTCGGCCTCCGGGTGGAGCACATATTAGACATGGAAGAAATCGTCATCAAACCCATGTCCGAGATTCTTAAATCCATCCCGCTCTATTCTGGCAGCGCCATATTAGGCGACGGCAGCATCATCATGATTCTGGATCCGCATGGCCTGGCGCGCGCCAGCGGGGCGGAAGATGTGTCCAGCACCTTTGACGCGTCCGCCATGCTTGGCAGGCAGGCCGCCAATGACAATCTCGTACGATTTCTACTATTTCAAAGCCAGACCGGCTCGGTCAAGGCCGTCCCACTGGAACTGGTGTCACGCATTGAAAAGATAGACATGGCGACCGTGGAGAAATCCAGCACGCACCCGATCGTGCAATATAAGGACGGGCTGATGCGGCTGCGCACCATGATGCATGAAACCTTACCGTCTAAAGATACGAAGGAAGTCATCGTATTTTCCTATGACAACCAGTATCTCGGCCTTGTGGTGGAGAAAATTCTGGACATCGTCACTGTGCCGTATGACATCAAGCTATCTTCCAAAGAAGCAGGATTGCTCGGCAGCACCATTATCGGCGGCCAGACCACGGATATTGTGGACGTAGCCTATATATTGCGTGAATTGGTCGGGATAAGCGACGTCGAAGGGACATTTGCCGAGCTGGACAGGAAATACGAGTTACTGTTTGTCGAAGACAATACCTTCTTCCGCAGCCTTACGGTGCCGCTGTTGATTTCCGTCGGGTACAAAGTCACTGCCGTCAAGGATGCAAGTGAAGCGCTCAAAATGCTGGAAAGCAAGCCGGGATTTGATGTCATCGTGAGCGATATCGAGATGCCCGGAATGGATGGGTTTGCCTTCGCTGAGAAGTGCCATAACGATCCCCGGCTCTCCCATATCCCCCTGTTCGCGTTCACTTCAAACAAGAATGAACAGATCTTGCAGAAAAGCAGGCAGTACGGCTTCAGGGATCTGGTGCTGAAAAACAATCGTGCGGCACTGCTGAAATCCATCGCGCTCTTCTTCAAGGAACAACAGGAGGGCATGTATGAACGCAGAGCCTAGACAGGAAGCATATGGCCTCCCTGCGCCCGAAAACAAAAAATTCCTCAATGTCTGCGTAGGGCACCAGACATTCGGCATCCCGATCCCCATCATACAGGACGTATTGCAGGATCTGAAAATCACCCCCGTTCCGCTGACTCCGCCGTATGTCTTTGGCCTGCTCAACCTGCGCGGGCGCATTGTAGCAGCCATTGACGTGCGCACCAGCCTTGGGCTGCCGCGCCTGCAGGATCACACAAACCGCAAGGTGATGAACATCATCGTGGAACACCGGGGCGAACTGTTCAGCCTGCTTGTGGATACGATCGGTGAAATCACCGATATTCCGCCCGATCAGATAGAAAGAAACCCCGACAATCTTTCCGAGCGCTGGAAGGCGGTGTCCCTTGGAATTTACAAACTAAAGGACAAGCTCATCATAATAACTAATATTCAGAAACTTATCGGTTTATAATCACCTTGGAGAATCGTTTCTGCATTAAGAAAGTATTAATGAAACAGTGATAATATAGTGAGCTGGATGTTCGTAATCTGCAGGGTTGTATATGGGCGTAAATAAAAATATTCCGATATTGATCGTAGACGACAACAAGACTGTATTGCGTATCGTAAGAAGTCTGCTGGGGCAGAATGGCTTCCATAACATTGAGGAAGCGATGAACGGCCAGGCGGCGCTGAACAAGATACAGGAAAAGGCCTTCGGTCTTGTCATATCCGACTGGAATATGGAGCCGGTCAGCGGGCTTGAGCTGCTCAAGAGCCTCCGGGCGGATGCACGCATGAAGAACGTCCCGTTCATCATGGTCACCGCCGAGGGCAAACCGGAAAATATTACGACTGCCCGGGATGCCGGCGTCAGTAACTACATCGTCAAACCCTTCAGTTCGGAAACGCTGAAAAGCAAGATAGCCAGCGTGCTGGGGCCATTCTGACCACGGGAGCAACAGCACCTATGCAGGACCTATATGACAGGCTGATGATTCAGCTGGAAGCTTTGCGGAAGAAGAAGGACGCGATTACCCTGTATGACATCAGTGCCGTACTGGATGACGTCGCCAAATATCTCAGCAACGGCAAATCGGAATTCAATACGCTGCTCCTGCAGGCAGAGATCGTCAAGATAGCCAATCATATAGACATTACCAAGAAAGAACTCGGCCTGCTGGTGCCGGGGGAGCACGCAAACCAGAATATTTCCCAGTTGGAAGCGGTCATACAGGCGACCGAGGAAGCCGCCGGCACTATCCTGGATGCGGCGGACGAGATCACCACGCTCGTGAATACCTCTGGCGCTTCGCAGGAAACCAAGGATAAAATCCTCGCGGTGACAACGCGTATCTATGAAGCCTGTAATTTTCAGGATCTGACAGGGCAGCGCATCATCAAGGTCATACGCGAGCTTGAATTCGTGGAAGCCAAGATCCGCCGCCTGATACAACTTATTTCCAGTAACAGCTCCGCTTCCGCAGAAGACTTCAATGTGCCACAGGACACCCGTCCGGATCGGCATCTGATGAACGGACCGCAACTGCCGGGGAGCGCACCCGCGCAGGCCGATATCGATGCATTGTTCAAAAAGGCCTAGTCCGGGGCAGGAACATATCATGGCGCAGCATTCAAAAACATGTGTTATAAATAACAGCGAATTCGATTTTATAAGCCGCCTTGTGAAGCAACACTCGGGACTGGTGATTCCCCGCGATAAAACATACCTGGTGGAAAGCCATCTGTCGCCGCTGGCGGCAACTCACGGTTTTCATACTCTTTCCCAATTCATATGCTCGCTGAAGAAGCATACGGATGAGAAAATGGCCGGCGAAGTGATCGAGGCCGTGACCAATCATGAATCCATGTTCTTTCGTGATAAGAAGCCTTTTGAGCAGCTGAGGAAAATGATACTGCCCCGTATCCGAAACATGCGTGCGAAAGGGAGCAAAATTCGCATATGGAGTGCGGCCTGCGCCACCGGCCAGGAGCCTTATTCCCTGGCTATATGCCTGCTGGAGGAAGCCACGTCCATGGCGGGATACGATTATGAAATTATCGCCACCGACATTTCTGCGCAGGCGCTTGCAAAGGCCAAACGCGGAATTTACACGCAATTTGAGAGCCAAAGAGGAATGCCCAAAGAATTGCTGCACAAATATTTCATCAAACTAGTGGATTCCCGCTGGCAGGTGAACGCAATGCTGCGCGACGTGATCACGTTCGGCAAACAAAACCTGCTGGAAGAGTTCGTCGTACCGGGAACTTTCGACCTGGTGTTATGCCGCAACGCTCTGATATATTTCGATGACGCCACCAAACGCGTGCTTCTGGAAAAATTTCGCCTGAGGATGAACCCGGGCAGTATGTTGATGGTGGGCAGTGGGGAGAATCTTACAGACATTCCTCATAAATTCGCCGCCATGGAGAATGCACATGGCGTGTATGTTCTATAGTCATTCCCGATAATTTTCGTCTTTTTTGCGTCATGCCGTGGCTTGACCACGGCATCTCAGGCCGTAACACGAGATACCGCGCTTAAAGCGCGATATGACGATGTGTATGGAAATTATCAGGAAATGACTATAAAAGAGATCCGTCCAGCCCGGCTTAACTGGCAACCTATTCAGAATCTTTCGGATGCTTGCGGATAAACTGCTTTACACGCCCGATTAGATCCAACGATTTATGGGTATTGGCTGAGATGTCCTTGGTGACAATGCTTTGTTCTTCGAGGGCGGCAGCAACACTACTCACATATTCGCTGACCAGATCAGCCGTCTTCACTGCCTCCCCTACACTGGAAGCGACTTTCGTCGATATATTCTGCATCTCGGCGATTTCCTTGGAAATATTATCCGTCGCCGCCCCGGTCTGGTTAGCCAGGCTTTTCACTTCCGACGCCACCACCGCAAAGCCTTTTCCGGTTTCCCCAGCGCGCGCGGCTTCTATAGTGGCGTTCAATGCAAGCAGGTTGACCTGTTCGGCAATTCCCCGGATGAATTCGATAATACCCGCCATTGCCTTGGAAGTCTTGAGTAATTGTTCGCTGGCTTCTTCCGCAAAATCTATCTTGGTGACAATATCGCCCACCGCCGTCTTGGACAGGTTCATATTCCTGTTGATCTCATTAATGGAAGCAGACATCGCCTCCGCCGCCGCCGCCACGCTTTTAATGTTATCGGAAGACTCCTCGATGAGCCCTGTGACCTCGCCATGGGAATTGATAAGTTCGGTTACATCCACGGCAAACATGATAACTTTTAAGTGCCCTTTCTTATCCGTGATCGGGTTATACGATGCCTGTACCCACACTTCTTTATCGGCCTTACTGATCAACCGGTAGCGTGCGACCTGGTGCTCACCGCGACTTAACTTGTCCCAGAAATTCTTATATTCCTTACTGCCTGCGTAAGACGCGCCGATGAGTATGCTGTGGTTTTTGCCGATGACCTCATCGCCTGTATACCCCAGCAGCGCCAGAAAATTTGCGTTGGCGGCAATGACGCTGCCGTCCATCGCGAATTCCGCGACGGCCTGGGATTTATCCACCGCCGCCTGCTTTGCGGCAAGCTCAGAGTCATCACGTCTTTTCCACATAATAATCCGGTATCCCCGACTGTTTCCCGAAATCTTTAGGCAGTAAAACAATTAGTGCATTATGATAGGAAGATCAATAATTATAGTACCCTATACATTTCCTGCTTTCTTGGCCTCCACCGCCTGGGCGTCATAGAAATTGTAGCAACTCCCGTTTCGCATTTTTGCCATATACATGGCCCTGTCCGCCTGCTGCATGAGATTTTCGCGCGTGACAGTCATGCTGTCGAGGTTGGTTGCGATGCCGATGCTGACTCCCACTTCCACGGATTTTTCGCCGATGGAAAACGGCATGGAAATCTGATGGATTATTTTTTCCGCTACCGCCACACAATCATTGAGATGTTTGATGTCTTCCAGCAGTAATGCGAATTCATCCCCTCCAAAACGTGCGGAAGTATCGTAAGGCCGGGTGGATGTTTTAATGCGCACGGCCACCTGCTTCAGGAGCATATCTCCGGCGGCATGGCCCAGCGTGTCGTTGACCTGTTTGAAACGATCGAGATCCAGGAAAAAGATGGCGATACCCATCGGATTGCGCTTACTTCTTTCGATCATGAAATCCAGACGGTTCTCAAAGAACGTGCGATTGGCGAGCTCCGTCAACGCGTCATAGTTGGCGCGGGTAAAGAGATTGCCTTCCATCTGTTTGCGCTGCATGGCATAGCGTATGGCACGCTTTATCACCTCGGCATTGCTGCTGTCTTTGAACAGATAGTCCTGCGCGCCGTGGCCTACGCTGCTGACCGCCGTATCTTCGTCATTATGGGAAGTCAGGATAATAATGGGGATATGGGGCACAAGCGTATGAATCCGGATCAGCCCGTCAAATTCCGAAGTATCCGGCAACGAGAGATCCAGCAAAACAACATCAAATGCGCTGGCCGCAAGGCTGTTCACCGCTTCTTTAAGCGTTTCTACATGCTGGATATCGTAAAGCCCGGCAGATGCCTTGGTGAGCCAATTCCGGATAAGAATCGCATCCGTCTTCGTGTCCTCCACCAGCAATACACGTATGGTTTTTTCTTCCGTCATTACCCTTCCCTGCAAGCTATCGTGAATGTAAACACAGCGCCCTGCCCCGCTTCAGATTCAACCCATATCTTTCCGCCATGCATTTCCACTATTTTCTTCACTATCGCCAGCCCCATGCCGATTCCGGGGTAGACATCATCCGTATATAGCTTGCGGAAAGGCTGGAATATCCGTTCCTGAAATTCCTTTTCCACACCGATGCCGTTATCCTGCATGGAAAACGCCCATGCATTATCGTTGCGTTGTGCGGATATTACGATATCGGGTGTTTTATCTGCTTCAGTGAACTTCAGGGCATTATCCAGCAGGGCGGAAAACACTCGTGCATAGTGCTGGGGGACGGCATGTATCCTGGGCAGTTCACCCGTGATCGTTATCTTGGCACCCCGCGATGCAATCACCGTATCCAGCGCCTGGGCAGCCTGTTTTACAAGCCCCCCACTGTCCGTGTCCGAACGCGCTTCGGTTGACAGGGAAAGACGCGAATATTCCAAGACGCCATCGAGCATATTCTGCAGCTTTGCACCGCTTTCCTGCACCAGCGCCAGATACAACCTGCCTTCGTCATCCATTTTCGCGCCCTGCTCATCCTGCAGCAGTTTGGAGAATTCCGTTATGGAGCGTAACGGCGCGCGGAAATCGTGGGAGACAATATGCGTGAATTCCTTGAATTCGCGCGCGAGGGCTTCGGCGTCAGACGGGAAAATATGCGTATCCGCAACGCTCATGCCTCGCCCTGCTGCACGCTTTCGGGCAATATGGCAGAGCTGAACCAGAACTCCTCCAGGGTTTTTACAATATCAACGAACTTATCCAGCGTGACCGGCTTCACCAGATAGCTATTGGCATGCAAGTTGTAGCTTTTCACCACATCCAGTTCGGCACTCGAACTGGTCAGCACTATCACTGGAATTTTCTTAAGCCGCTCGTCCGATTTTATTTCTTTCAGCACTTCCTGACCGTTTTTCTTCGGAAGATTTAGATCCAGCAGTATGATATCGGGCATGGGTGCGTTGCCCCTGTCATCACGGCGCAGGAACTGGATAGCCTTGTCGCCGTCTTCCGCAACGGTGATATTATTGGGAAGCTTTGCCTTCTTGAAAGCTTTTTTGGTCAGGATGACGTCGCCGACATTGTCTTCCACCAACAATATCTCAACGGGCCTGCCTTTATGGGATATGGTGTCTGAATTTGCGCTGTTTTCCATATTATTTATTCCGAGTTATGCGTTTAAGGAGTTGGTAAATCTAACCGTCATGCCAGAAACCCGTTTTTCCAAAAACCGCAGTTTTTTGCTGGCATGACAATCCCTATATTTCATATATACTATATCTAACGTCATTTATTCCTGCGGATTTTGAGCAGATCCTCAATAATATGCTGTCTTTCAAGATTGATGGGCTTCGTAATGTAGCTGACTGCATGCAGATCATAACTTGCAACGACATGGTTCTGTTCCACCGAGCCGGTCAGCACTATCACCGGAATGTCCTGAAGGTTCTCATCGCTTTTTATTTTTTTCAGCAGTTCAATTCCTTCCATTTTCGGAAGGTTCAGATCCAAAAGTATGAGAGAAAGGCTATTGGAGAAACTATAGTTGCTTTTCTGCAGCATGTCCCATGCATGCTCGCCGCTGCGCGCGATCGTGATATTATAGGGTATCTCCAGCGCCTTGAAGGCATTCTGGGTAAGCAGCACATCCTGAGGATTATCTTCTATTAACAATATCTCAGCAACTTTCTTCCTGAGTGTATTCTGCATAGCTGTCATACTTCCTCCTTTATGATTTAAGTATCGTGAAGTAGAAAACGCTTCCCTTGCCCGGCTCTGACTCCACCCATATTTTGCCGCCGTGATTTTCCACTATTTTTTTGCAGACGGCAAGTCCTATGCCGGTCCCCTTGTATTGCTGCCAGGTATGCAGCCTGACGAACGGCTCGAATATCTTTGCGGCATGCGCCTGCTCCATGCCGATGCCGTTATCCTTTACCGAGAATTTCCAGAAGGCTCCTTCTTCCTCTGCCGCGACATGCACCTGCGGAACCGTATCCTCGGCCTGGTATTTCAATCCATTGCTGATCAAGTTTTGCAACAGGCTAGTGAATTGCACGGGAATGCCCTTTATCACCGGCAACGTATCATACGTCACCTGCGCTTTTCTATCCTCTATCGCCTTGGAAAGGTTAACGAGTACATGCTTTATCTCTTTCTTGACATCAATATCCGCTATACGCACCGCGCCTTTTCCGATACGCGCGTATTCCAGCAGATCCGCCACCATATTCTGCATGCGCAGGGCAGATTCGGTGATAAGTTTCAGGTATTCCTGCCCTTCATTATCGATTTTATCCGCGTATTCATCCACAATGACGCTGCTGAAATTCGCTATCATCCGTAGCGGCTCCTGCATATCATGCGAGGCAACATAAGCGAACCTTTCCAGCTCCGTATTGGATTCGTTGAGCTTGGCAATCAGTTTCCGCTGTGCTTCCTCTGCCGACTTACGGGCGGTTATATCCAGTACAATGCCCAGGAACCCCACGATGTCGCCGGAGTTATTATGCATCGCAGTCATAAACAGCATGCCGGGAAACCGTGTACCGTCTTTGCGTATGAATGTCCATTCTTCTTCATAGGTCATACCCATGGAAGGTTTCTTGACAAAGGTTTCAAACCCCGCCTCCACAGCCATTCCCAACTCAGCGCTCAGCGCCTCCGCACGCGCCGTCACCTCCTCCGGATCATGCCAGAGGGCGGGTGTCTCCCCGCCCACGACTTCCAGTGCGCTGTAGCCCAGTGCATCCTGTGCTGCCGTGTTGAAAGACACCACCGTGCCCTGCGTATCGGTTGCAATAATCATGCATGCCGAATTGGACAGGATGGCGTTATTAAGGCGGTAGAGATCTTCCAGTGCAATTTCCGCCTGTTTGCGATCGGTGATATCATGCGTTATCTTGGCAAACCCGATATGCCTGCCTTCATCATCATACAATGCATCCAGCTCGACGATGGCCCAGAACAGCTTACCATTCTTGCGGACCCGCCATCCCTCCTCCATGAGCTTGCCGCAGCAAAGCGCTGTTTTTATGGCATTCTGAGGCTTGCCTGCATGCTGGTCTTCCGCGGTATAGAAAATGGAAATATGCTTGCCGATAATTTCACCTGCCGCATATCCTTCAATACGCTCGGCGCTGCGGTTCCAGCTTTCCACCTTTCCCGCCACATCCAGCCAGTAGATCGCGTAATCCCTGACGCCGTCAATCAGCTTTTCATTCCGCATCTCTGTCAGGCGCAGGATTTTATTGTTCAATTTCCATTTAAGCGCAAAGTAAAGACACAGACTGCTTAACAAGGAGGTCAGGACGCCTGCGATAAGGACGGTAAGCGGAATCAGGGAGTTTTTCGTGGCCAACAATTTCGCGGTGGGAGTAAGCGTCAGCCTCCATTTTCTATCATTGCTTTTGAGCTCTGCGTTTTTCATCCAGCGTGTTTCAACAGCGGTTTGCGCCGGAACGTTAGAGAGCACCATATCGTTGCCGTCATATATGCTGACATAAAAATTGCCTTTTCTCCTTTCCATCAAGGGAGCAAAAAAGTTCTCCATCCGTATCACGGCCACGATGATGCCATCGAACGGCTTGCCAGCCTTCGCCTGCAGGTAAATGGGGTGGTAGTAAATAATTCCCTTGCCCCCCTGTATCAGATCAATGGCATCCGCAATGGCGGGCTGATGCGTATCCAATGCTTTATCGATTGCCGCTTTACGCCTGGCTTCCACGTTAAGCGTGCGGCCAATCAGCTTTTCATTCCCTTGCAGCGGCTCAACCCTCTGCAGCTTCAGATCCTTATCCAGCCACTCAATCGCAACAATGAATTTATAATCCCTTACATACGTCCTGACATCACTCGACCATAGCTCCAGAGGCGTGCCGCCGGCAATTTCCCAGCGGTTGCTGATACGCCCAATCGCATTATATAATTCCGCAAGCTGAGCTTCTGTTACCGAACTCAGACGTTCGGTTTCCGACTGCATCATTGCATCGAATTTCTCGTCTTCACGACGGTAGACGGAAGCAGACAGCGCGATGGATATCGTGAGCAGGCATACGCATACGGGCACCGGAAGCCATAAGTGGGCCCCTTTGACGTTTTCCCAAGTATAGCCGATAATGCAGATGCCGAGCAGGATAAAGCAAAACGCGCTATGCATGGCCATTTCGGTGGCATTTCCCCAGATATATCCGAAAGGTATGCCGAAGATGTATTCAATCATCGGTATGGCTCCCATGGCAACGACGATGCTGCTGGCAAGCGCTATGATCATCGAAAAATATTGCTTTGTCTTTGCATAGGAGCTGAGAATAAGCGTAAATCCGATTAATATAAGGCCGGTAGCGGCTGCAGGAACCATTCTGCCGGGATAGGCATATATCGCGTTCGTCTCCGTAAACGGCGTGACAAATAACGTGTCTATTCTCAGATTTACGCCGGTTATATATTCCAGTATGGTCAGGCTGCCGATGACGGCAACCACACAGGCTGCAAGGCGTGCAGACCGGTTGAATTTCAGGCAGAGTCCGATGAGCGCGGTCGGGCTCAGCACAAAACATAAGGCCGTGTTGAACTTCATGGTTCTGAAGGACGGCGTTATTTGTACCCATTCCAGATTATGCAGGACCCATCCGGCCATCACCTGCAGCCCAAGGAAGGCCACGAACATCAGGCTGGAGAAGAAAGCTATATATGCTATCAAGTACCGTTTCATACGCACCGGCTTTACCTGCAGGGTGAAGTATCGCTTTGTGAATACAATACATTATCCTGGGTTTATAAATGGTTAATATGAAGTGTTCATTACTCCCAAAATAGTCTTTTCTATGCATATACATTAGGCAACGTGCTAAATTTAACATACCGAAAATGCAGAAGGAATATGCCCTATATTGGGATTAGCCATTGTCGGGCAAAAACAGCGACAGGCATCCAAGATTATCCTTAAGCAGAACAACTTACTAATATATAATAATAAATTAACCGCGCCCTATACCAGCGATGCGTGCATACCAAAGGTGGCTGGGGGACTAGGGCTCGAACCTAGATTAACGGAGTCAGAGTCCGCTTTCCTACCATTAGAAGATCCCCCAGAGGTAAAAACCCCACAGGATAGCCCTTTGGCGAACGTCTGGACACTTATCGAATAAGCCCTAAAAGCGCAAGATAAAACTTATTTGCTTGTATTTATAATGCGCTTTGCTATTTTTGCCAGCCGCATCAGCATAAGCACTCGTAGCTCAACTGGATAGAGCATCAGACTACGAATCTGGAGGTTGGGAGTTCAAGTCTCTCCGAGTGCGCCACATTTTTCGATATATTACATTATACTGGTTCAACTGATTTGTCTAAGTATCTTATAAATCAGACCAGCGGAGATTTTTACCAGCATGCGCCTAAGAGGCTCAGGCCGTGAAACAGCTAGAACTGCAATAAAACCTTAACAATTCATTACCTTAATGAAGAAATAAATAAAGGCAAAATAGTGTCCGGTTAATGTTCCTATAGATAGTTCTTTGTAGGACAGACTGCAGAAATTTCTGTTGTCTGGTATGGAATATTCATCTCAAAGAAAGGACAATGAGATGAAATCAGGAGTAGTATTATGGGTAGGATTACTCATTGTAGCCGTTGGTCTATTGCCTAAAATTTTTGGCCGCACCCGCTGTGGGGCAACTCACTGAGTGCCTAGCCAAGGAGGATGGAAGGTATGTGGACACTGCGCTCGCACGAATTTTCCACATCCAGGTACACGTCACCGCTGCAACAATTGCGGCGGTGCTTTCGAGCGAATGCCCGAACTCGATTTTCCCGGTCAGCCTGACCAGTGGCAGGATGACCAACAAAGCTAACCTTACAAAGGTTGTACACAAGATCTGGCCTCCCACAACGGAGGACAGTCTTGTGTGCCCGCACTTTACGGGTAACTTTCCTCCTTTTTTGCTCTTCCCAAATACTGCATATTCAATAACAATGTATAACTCATCAACTCTTCTGAAAATATCCTCCCCTTCTATCCCGCTGGAGATTTAAAAACAGACGCATTTTTATACCATTGTGGAAACACTCTATAGAGTGTAGAGTGCTTTCTATTCTAGATAGAAGAACCCTATGGAAAAATGTATAGACTGCTCTGTTTGTGGCGGGAGTGGCCGTGACGTGAGTAATAGCGGGCCTTGTTTATCTTGTGAAGGATGCGGCAAAGTCCCCAATCCGGAGTATTCTCCCAAAGCAAGCCAGGCGGAATGCTGTACTCAAAATTATATCGTCCAAAATCATCTAAAAGATGTAAAGAAAAAGCCCCCTTCAGATAAATAGCCGCCTTAATCTGCGCAACTGCAAATTTGAGAAAGCGCCTAAACCGCGGTAAATCCTGCTTTTGCAAATACATTGCTTATGCACTCAGATGCTTTTTCCGCTGCAATGTTCTCAACACAAAAATTTGCAATAAAACTATCAGTAGAGGTTTAACGGACTCACAGGCTTTTCCAACTCTATGACACCAGTCTCAGCACTTCATTCGGACTGAATACATGGATACAGATGAAAAAAATCCACAAAGAGGCCAGATATACCAGTAAAAGCATCACTATCAGTATCGCCATCAGTATTCTGCTCATACTCAACTCCATTGTTAGGGGTAACAGGAGGGGCGTGCAAAAAGAAAGGCTGTATGTGAATAGCATATTTGGAAGAATAATCCCAGTGTTTCTATCATGGGACGTTTACCCCATCAGGGATAGGCACAACTTAACGCAGCAGCTTACCACTAAGCCCACCAGTGAGGGATTCCATTATGAATTCCCGAAGACTTACTGACTTGTCATCGCGGTTACGGCGCAAAAGAGAGCCGGCGATAAATATCGTACCCAGCAGTATAAATGGTTCCAGCGGCTTGCGGTAACGACCTTCCATCACTCCCGTCTGCTGGAACAGCATCAACAGTATCATAACGAACGCGATACACGTAATAAACATTTTAGGGCGCTCCATGCGGCACACCGGCGTAAACGCAAGGATCGCCGTGATACAGAACACAAATACCCAGCGTAGCTGCCAGTTCAAAAAATGTAATGGCCGCCCAGGATGCATATCCGAATCAGGCCAGGAAGGGCCAAACATGAAATAAATGGCGTTTTCATATATATCCTTAAGACGTTCATAGAAAGTATGCTGCTGCGCCGCTTCTCTTATGGTAATATCCCAATCCTGCATTCCATGAGCCAAATCGATGGTGACGATATAAGGGCTCTTTATACGGTAGGAGGTATAGTTTCCCAATGGCTCCAGCGGATTAATATAAAAAGAAGAGGAAGACCAGCCATAACTCCATCTTTCCCCGGTTCTCGTATCCCACATGTCGAGCCCAAAGCTGGTGTGGCCACTGTCACGGTTAATATTCTCCCGTCCCGCGTATCCGAATGGAGAGACACTGCCCATGGCTTTGTAGGTGTGCCACCCAGCAGGCAGCGCGAACACGGTAAATAACCCCACCATACCGCAGAATGTCTGAAATTTTCTGGGTTGGAAGGATAGCAGGTACGCCATGCCGATACACGCAACCGGCACCATCATCTGTTTGGTAAAACCAGTGATCAACCAGCACACCACCGCAATCATGCAGGAGGAAAGCGTCTGTTTACGCGCACTGCGAAACGTCATCCACATGGCAAGAGCCGTGGCGGGCAACACGACGGTTTCAATCATGAAATACCCGTACATCACCAGAAACGAGGGATGCGCACCAAGTAATATAGCGTATAAAAGCCCGGTTTTGCGTGTGCAAAACTCCCGCAATGCACGATACCAGAAATAAGGCAAGGAAGCGCACAACAAACCCGTGATAAGGGAAATGATGCTTCGGTTATTATCCGCTGCCAGCTTGCGCAGCACATATATCCATACTTGGTAAGCTTTGGGATCGGTTCCATTCCCATAGTGAGGAGACAACAGATCCGCGCCAATCTCCCAATGCGCCTTGAAATCCGACCAAAGCTGATCCACAGGATTGAAATAAAAGGGATATAAAAACCGGCATACCAGGACGCAGGCAAAAATCCATGTCAGGCATTTTTCCCATTCTAAGGACCAGCAATATTTCACTTTATTTTCTCATCTTCTGTCTTCACGCCGGCACTTCCCGGCAAAGCTGAAAAGTTCCTGAAACGCACGCAAAATGACGCGCAGACTAGCTCCCGTGGCAACACCTCCCTTGCGTGGAAGATGCTGCACTCCAATCTCCAGTAAAGTGCACCCTTGCTGTTTGAGTCTGTACAGCAACTCTGCGCTAATCATTGCACCACGCATTTCGGGCGGGTGTTGATGCAAGAAGTAGGTAGGGAATAATTTAAAGGCGCAATCCACATCGCGAACCCGGATATCCAGTATCCACCGAATCAACCATTTCCACCCCCAGGCATTCAGCTTACGCATCCTTGAATCCTTTCGATCCAAACGATACCCAATCACCGCATCATATTTATCCTTGAACTCCAGCAAGAAGGACAGATCGGCAATATCAAACTGTCCATCGGAATCCATTAAAAAAGTACGTTCTTTGGTCGCAGCGGCGAACCCCGTTGCCAGCGCAGAGCCATACCCCCGATTACGCTCATGCGTCACCATCCTGACACGCCGCTCGGTCTCCATAATCGTGGTAACTATCGCTCCGGTGCTATCCTTGCTGCCGTCATTGACCACAATAATCTCAAAATCCCCTGCCAGCGCGCTTAATATCTGTGTAAGCGTATCGCCGATTACCGCTTCTTCATTATACGCCGGCAGGACAACGGAAAGGCTATGGACGGGGATTATCATGAAGACTCAAATGTTCGCGCTATTTTGTGCTGGAGTATATCTTTATTCGGTTAATATTTCCTTTATTTTCTTAGAGTTCTTACACATTGATATTTGACGCAAAAATTTAGAACATGGCAAAATTCAGTATACGCAATACCACATAGCAAACATTCCGGCATTCAGAAACATCAGGGCAGAAAGCACAGCGATAACCAGCATAACGGTCCGAGGCTGTTTCAATGCACGCGCCAGCACTAAGAAACACGGCAATGCGAGTATGGAATAGCGGCCAACGGAAGACATCCAGCGTTCTGTAATATAAGCAATGCCAAGCGTTAGCGTAGCAACAACAATTTCCTCTGCAATAAGCCAACGTTTGTATATACCGAGAATCAACAATACAACGGCACTCAACCACTCTCCTTCATCGAGTAGTAAACGAGGATAAAAACCGGGATTGCGCCATCCACCGCTCGTAAAGAATTCCCATAACGGACGGAAAACCAGTAAATCTTCTATCCTGCCTTCCCCCCAGCCAAATGAACCCCACGCTTTCTGACGATCCAGAAAAAGAAATGGACTCCCATGAAACGCCCATTGATAGCACATGAAAAATATAAGCCCCCATGCAGAAAGCCCTGTATACATTATCATACGAAACACCCGATGTAGACAAGGCATGCCCGCATCACGCCGCCACACATGAACGCCAACAGCAAAAGCCGCGGCAATTCCCTGAGATCGGGTAGCAGTAATCAGCCCCGCAATAGCTATCAGCCAGTATAATGGCCAGCGTTTTACAAAACCATAGAGCAGAACAGTTAGCAGAAACAGATAAAGTGATTCGGTGTAAGTCATACGCAGGAAATACGAGGCAGGACAAAACAGCACAAACAGCAGCGCATTATCTGCCAAATCTACACTGTCAAGCCGTATCTGCCCATAGATTCGCCATTGCCGAGCGAAAAGTGCAAGGCTTACCAACGTCACGATAAGAAGACTGAATTCTTGTGTAAACCCGGTAATTGAATATACAACAGCACCTAACAAGGGATAGAGAGGAAAAAAAACAATCGGCGAATTGTTTAGTCCTGCTTCATCATAGCCTTTTTTCATGAGTATATATTTGTACCACTGCCCATCCCAATTAGCGTACCATTCGCCGTGATAGTCAAATTCATAGCCTGTACAAGTGCCGTGCCTCAGAAACGTTACCCCCGCTACCACGCCTGCATAAACCAATAATGTACTGACCATGCATGGCAGCAACCATGGAGGTAGCACACGCCAAATGGAGGCCAGCCCATATGGAGTTTTGGCACTAAGTAGCCCCTCCAGAATGAGAAGAATGCTTATGGCAAAGGTTAATGCTTGCCAGAGCGGAGGCTCATATCGCACATTGATACTCGCTGGCCCTCCTGTATTCTGGAAATCGATCAATAGTGTATTATCTCCACTATGCAGCCACGCCCCCAGATCGATGACAAATCCATTCCTGTAATCGCAAAGATCGGCGGGAGGAATAGATGTCAGCGGCACGTCCACGCCATTGACCACAACCACAGTGGCACAGTCATCCGGAATAATATGCAGGCGAGTGGGCAATGATATCATCCGGCTGAGATCCATGCGCAATGTGTATTTGTACAACCCTGACGGAAAGGGATCTGAAAACGGCAGAGAGACCGGTTTCTGCTCCGTGGCAGTACCCATGTAAGTCGTAAGGATGCCGTGGGTGAAGAGATAACTGGGCCTAGTCATGCTGTAGACATTGAATACAAATAACACTACGCCTACGATCAGCAATATCCATGATGAAATGCGACAAAATCGTATGGAAAAAAACGTCACTACTTTATTTTCCTTCGATTAAGAAAGCGGAAAATACCGCGCTCTTTCATCCATAACGCATAGCTGACGTAGTCCGGGTCGCGGGAGAGGTGGATCTCCTCCGTCTTGGCGCGTAACCAATATATGCCATTCAGCATCAGCAGGGCCAGACAACAGCGCATACTTTCCCAGGCATTTCCATGCACGATGAACGGAATGGAAATCAGCCACCATGACAGATTCTTCGCAATATACGCAGGATGCTTGGTATAACGGTAAGGGCCGCCGGTAATAATCCCCCTATGGGTAAGGTTGGAAAAACGCGCTCCAAACGCGACGGTAGCCCATACGTAAACCAACACCAGCAGTAAAATCACGCTGCCCCATGCCATATATAAAAGCGGGAATCCGGATAACCACTGTTCCCAGCCGTAACCATTGCCGTAATTCAGGTATTGCTGCCCCATCTGCGACCAAAACGGCTCATAGCATACCAATGCAACTACCCATCCCAACATCGTAGGTTCTGCAGAACGCAGATGCGTATCGGTAAGGCGCAGCGAGATAAGGTATCCCATTGAAACCAAGCCTACGTCTACAAAATAAAACGCATCCGAGAAAAAGTGGTAGTACGCAGGAAAGCCGGACAGAGAATGGGAAGAGGACGCAAGTATCCATTTAAGATCATTACAAAAATAAGTAAACATCAATGGCAAAAAATACCCTTTAATCAACCAGCCGGTCAGATGCTGCCTGAGAATGGCGAAGTCCACCTGCTGCCATTGCAGCATCACCGCTTTTCCCATATGCCAGTAGCTGTCCTGAGGGACACGCATGATACGGTCTATAAGCACAATATAGGGAATAGAAGCCAGAACCCATACCGGCAGGACAAACTTCAGCATCCGATAATAATTATCGTAGAATGCGCCATGGTATTCAGGAAACACCCAATAAAGCAGCCCGATAAAGGCGAAGCTCCCCAGCAGCCCGATAAATTTGCACAGGCTTCTGCTCCAGGATAAATTATGGCGGGAAAAATCAAGCCCCGTGGTTCCACGGCGGTGGACATTTTGCCAAGGAAGATCCATAGAAAAAATTGCCGCGGCGGTGAAAAGCAACACAAAAAGCGCGGAGTATGCAATATTAGGAAACGGGTTGCTTTTGTATAGTATGGCTACAGAACCGATGAAGGCGGCTGCCCCGGCAAACGCGGTCCAGCCATTCGTGGCGGAGGGAGGAAGCGTCCGGGTAGGTTTGGAACTATCAGATCTACTCATAAGGTTGGCAGGAAATCTCATTATTCTGCGTGCAGAACGTGATCATAGGTACAGACGGCATATGCCTTATGCAAGGTTCTTTTGACAAAAACGCGACGGGCGCGTTGGAATGCGTATCTCCTGATGCAAGCTCGTCACTCATATCAAAAAACGCTTAACCTTCATAAAACTTTAACAATTATATAGTATACTGATTACAATCAAAATAGTAGGCTGGTAATATAGTCAGCCAGAATACACATACGCCGTGCGCAAGGGAGAATCGTCATGACAAAAAGCAACCCATCGTCAAAAAGCAAATTCCGCACGCTGTGTACCTCTTTAGCACTTGCTACGTTGCTATTTTGTGTTCCCACGACCCTGTTTATCTATGGCGGCAACGTGTTCGCCCCCTCCACCGCTCAGGCGGCTCCTACTATCGGTACTCTTCTGAACGGAAGCTCCAGTGGTGGAGGCAACCAGCCACAATGCTTGAAAGTTGACACAACAACAGGCGCAAGCACAGTAATCACATGCCCATGCCCGTCCTCACTATCTAACACCCAAACGTGCGCGCCATGCTCAGATCTAGATCCCAGCCTCTGTGTCAATAGCCCAGGCACTGGCAGCAGCAGTGGTGGCAACAATAGCAACAGTGACGCGGATGCGTGCGCAAACCTGACACTGGCGGATGCCACTAATTGCGGCCTGACCAATGATAAAAAAGGAACGGGGGTATTTTGCGGTCAGGACAAAACCGGCCCTGGCGGCGACGGTAAATCGGATAATTGTGGCATGGGGGGCAATATAGGCACGCTGTATAAATGTTCATGCCCCAATGGCATAGGTGCCGGCAAGTGCACCACGTCAGTAGTGCAGGTTTGTAATCCCAATCCTTGCCAGGTAGTGATGGGCGCGGGTAATCCCGATGCGTGCGGGGCAGCTGGTAATGGTAGCGGTGGGGGCAATGGCAGCAGCAGTGGAGGTGGTAATGGCAGCAGCAGCGGTGGCGGGGCACCGAAATATACGGGGCATTGTGATTACGACCAAGATGCAAGAGGCGTGTATCATTGTGTGTGCACAGTCCCGTCAGGCATGTCTTGTACAGCTTTGGGAGGAATCATACCTACTAATGACCCCTCACGTGACGGTCAGTGTGAATTGGCCGGCAGTAATTGTGACTGCGCAAATCCAAGCAAAAAAATCTGCAATACTTCAGGCAGCAGTAGTGGAAGCAGCAGTAGTGGCGGTGGCAACCAGTCGAAATGTCTGACAACTGACACAACAACAGGCGCAACCACGATAGGCGCATGCCCCTGCCCGTCATCACTACCTAACACAAAATCTTGTGCCCCATGTTCAGATTTAGATCCTAGTCTTTGTACAAATAGTCCAGGCGGTGCTCCGGATGGCGACACTTGCCATGCTACAATTACCAACCAGAGCGGTAGCGCCAGCGTGGCCGGACAATGCTCTGGTAACAATAACTGCATAAATTCGCCCGATACAATTTCTGTGGAGACAACAGGTGATTCAAGTTGCGCGAATGGATTCTGCTGTCATGGTGCACCATTCTCAGATTGTTGGTACGGACAGTTTGGTGGCCCAGCATCGGATTGCAGATGCAAGAATAATTATTCTGGTTGTGCTCCAACTTTTGGTGCTGGAGGATGGTCTTGCCCACCAAGCGACTGTCCATAAATATAACAAAACAATTATTTATTATGACAACGAATTTCCGCAACATATGCATGCGGTTCATCTTTCTGGCGTTAGTAACGCTATCACTGACTGATCCATTGTTAGCAGCTAACAATGGGTCATTCGCCGTATGCCCGTGCGTGAATGTCTATGCAGGCGTTCCGGGCAATTGTCCTTCTATGGAGCCGCTAGCTATGGCGGTATATCACACCGGCCCAAGCGTAGCATATAATACCAGCCGCAGCATGAGCCTTTTTCTCCGTGATGGTAATGGCTATCTGGAATCTGTTTCCCAGATGGCTCCCAATGCAACTTCATGGGGGAGCGCTAACTGGCAAAACCTAAAGGGTAGCTTAAACAGTGATCCGGTCGCTATTTCTCGTAAGGGAAGTAATCTGGAGGTATTCTATATCGGATTTGACGAAGCTGTATGGCATATCCGGCAGTTGCCAGGCAGTACGAAATGGGGCGGCCATGCCATCATTGGCGGCGCTGTCGGCGGCCAGGTAACCGTGGCATATATTCCCGCTTCGGACAGCGTACAGCTCTTCTATAAAGGGGATAATCAATCACTGATGACGATTACGGAGAACAATGGTAGCTGGGGTAAACCCGTTGCACTCCTCCCGGCAGGCTCTGTCGCCAGCAATGTCGCCAGCATCGATGTCGGTGGCAACCGTTACCTCTTCTTCCGAGGAAATGACGGAAGCCTGAAAATTGTATCACTCATGCCAGGCTCTACTATGGCAAGCGCTCCCGCTGCCCTCACCCCCCCCTGGACAGTGGATAGCAACCTCACACCTATTCTAGACGCAAGCGGCAATATCATCGTATTTTACCGGGGACCTGATTATGCGTTATGGAAGGTTTCTTCTGCCGGAAGCACAGGCTGGGAACGCCCGCTTTCGCTGGGAGGCAGGGCCAGCAGTGACCTCTATGCCACCCTACTTCCCGGCAAGCAGATACGCGTATACTACCGCGCAACCGACGGAGGCGTGTATTATGTTCAACAGGACAAGGGCACTACTGTGGGATGGAGCAAACATAAACATCTGCTCGGCGTATCAGCAAGCGTGAAGAATTCTTCTGGGGCAACGCTTTTGAGCCAGACGCTCTTTAGCAATCCAGTGACTGGCATTAATCCTGATGGACGACAGGAAGTCTTCTATATCGGCAGTGAAGGCGCTCCGTGGCATATGTGGGAAACGGCAGCTTCCTCATCCGGGCAACCCTATCCAGTCTGGACTTCCCAAGCGGCGCTCGGAGGCGTAGGAAGCGCTCCGCGCGGCAATAGCATTATCGCAACGGCCATTACCAGTGCCAACCCCATAGCATCTTACACCGCGCTGGATGCTGCCACGATATACGATATTATTGGCAATGCACCATTCTTCGAGACATGTTCCACATTCCCCACCCCTACTATCGGATTTAATCATCCATTGCCGGATTGCAACAACGTACCAATGATCAGCCGTGCGATGGGTATTGCCTTACTGATAGACGACATTCAAACCGCAATAGCCTCTGTGAAAGCCAGTACAACCGGCTCAGTGACGCAGGCACAATTTGACGCCTTGATTAAAGCGCAACTGACAAAGATGGGTATTTTGTAAGCCAAGGCTGTCAATATAAAAAGATATATCATCGTCTTAGTATCTTTTACCTTCCAAAAGCATACGCCCTTAAAACTGTCAGGCACTTTCCGAAAAGGAATGTGTTTACTGTCATAAAGAATTAATAATTATATGGTATATTATTAATATAACTATAAAAACAGTTCTTTAGAAAATTTTATGCTGGCCGGGCTATTCTCAGGATACAGGTTATACAAATTTTACTCCGCTTTGATGTTTGCGGTCGTGTTATTTGGCGCTCCTATATTCTACCCCACTTCTGTTTTCGCTGATGAATGCGCGGGGGTACAGATAAACGCACATTGCGGCTTAACTAATGGCAACACCGGATCGGGTAAGTTTTGCGGCAATGACTGTGGCGTCGCTGGTAACAATAATACGCTTTATACATGCATCTGCACCAGTCCGGGCAACTGCCATAATGATCCTAATCCTAAAAACCCACCGCTAAACTGCAATCCCTGCATTCGGTATCCCGATTCATACCAGCCCGATATGTGCGTACATCCGACCGTAGCAGCAACCCAACCGCCTGTCTCAAGAATCCTGCCGGTGCAGGAAATTCATGCGCCGCGGACGGGGGACAATGCATGACAAGTGAGTCATGTTTAAATAATATTATCATGCCAACGTCCAGCTCCAGTGGAGGGACTGGAAGCTGGAGTGATTGCAACTCTCCTAACGTATGCTGCACAACAACGGCGGCACCTATCTGCACCCGTAGGGGAGATACTCAAAACTGTATTTGTACGGGCAATGTTAACAACAGCTGCGCGTTCTTTAGTGATCTGGGCGGATGGCAATGTCCGGATGGCCCCAACACTTGTGCTCCTCTTAACAGCAGTAGCAGCAGTGGTGGGGGAAGTGGTAGCAGCAGCGGTGGTAATGGGAATGTTGCTACACCAACATGCGCATTAGAAGATATTAACTCAGGCGCAGTTGTACAAACAGGGCTATCCTGTTATGATAGTCCGTGTTACCCAGCCCCAAGCCCTTCGCCAAGGCCGTCCACACCGCCATCGGCGCTACCGTGGAGGTCGTCAAGCGCAACGAACTCCATACCTTCGCCCTCATTCCAAAACGATGGGTCGTCGAACGCTCTTTCGCCTGGCTCGAAAAATGTAGAAGACTCTGGAAAAACTGCGAACGGAAGATCAATGCCAGTCTCAATATGGCCGTCCTCGCTTTCCTGGTTTTGATCCTAAAAAAATCGTGAACAGGCTCTAAGAGCAGCACTCTGCCGGATAATTCCTGCACGTCGCTCAACCAGCAATTTGGCGGCAATGACTTTGCCTGCCTGCCTCGGCCAGCCTGCGAAGCCCATGGTGGAGATGCAATAAGCGTGGGAGGATGTTCAAACGGCTGGGTATGCTGCGAAACCAATGCCTGTACAATGCTGGGCACTTATGCCACTTGCGAAACAAAGAGCGCATGTGCAAATGGATATGACGGGTTTGATGTCAGGTACGGCAAACCTGTAACCTCTGACCCTGCAGCCACGGCTTGCAAAGGCAACCAGATATGCTGTGATTGTCCTACATGTAAACTACAGAGTCCGCGTCCGCTTCCATAACTTCAATTTCTTACAATGCTTATTAAGAAAGATCTATCATGATAAAAGCATTACCAGGAAGTAGCTTATGCACGATGATAAGCACTCGCCTGTTGCTAGCAACGTTGTTGCTTTGTATGGAGACCAACAACAGTCATGGCGACAATAGCAGCGACCTTTTTCCGGTATGCCCGTGTTCTGATGTGTATGCAAGCACCCCTGGCAATTGCCCCTCTATGGAGTCTGTGGGTATGGCCCAGTACCAGACAGGGCCAAGCATAGCCTATAATACCAACCATGGCATGATGCTATTTATCCGCGATGTCAACGGCTACCTGGAATATGCTCCCCTGACAGGGACTAGCTCAGGGCCTGCCGATTGGAAAAACCTATATGGCAGCCTGAACGGCGATCCGGTGGCCATCTCCCGCAAAGGTGGGAATCTGGACGTATTTTATATCGGCCTGAACGAAGGAATATGGCACGCCAGGCAATCCTCTGGGCAATGGGGAGGTCCCTTCTTCATCGGCGGCCATGCAGGCGGTCAGGTTACCGTAGCGTACAGCGCCGCTTCAGACATGGCGCAGCTTTTCTATAAAGGCGATGACCAGTCACTGATGACGATTACCCAGCCTGGAAACAATGGAACATGGGGCAAGCCCGTCGCAATACTCCCGGCGCAGTCCGTCACCAGCAACATCGCCAGCATTGATGTCGGCGGCAACCGTTACCTGTTCTTCCGCGGTATGGATGGCAGCCTTAAAGGGGTAGCGCTTACGCCCGGTTCCACTGCAGCAAGCGCTCCTGTCACTCTGACAAAGACCTGGGCAGTAACCAGTAATATATCACCGGTGCAGGATGCATCCGGTATCACCCTATTCTATCGCGGCCCGGATTCGGCGCTGTGGGAAGTACCCTCGGCAGCGGGAAGCTGGGCACAGCCGCTTTCTCTGGGCGGCAGGGTCAGTGGCGATCCGGTCGTGACCACATTACCCGGCGGACGGATACGCGTCTATTACCGTTCTACTGATGGCGGCATATATTTCGTGCAGCAATCTCAGAGCACCGCGAGCACTACCCCCTCATGGAGCAAACACCAGCATCTACTGGGGGTATCGGCAAACGCCAAGGATTCTTCAGGCGCAACGCTTCTCAGCCAGACCATTTTTAGCAACCCGGTGATTGGTATTAATCCCGATGGAAGACAGGAGGCGTTTTATGTCGGCAATGAGGGCGCGATGTGGCATATGCGAGAGGGGGCAGCATCTTCGCTCAGCCAACAGTATCCGGCATGGAGTCCACAAACCTCGCTGGGATATATAGGACTTGCAGCGCGGGGCAACAGCATTATTGCGGCAACTCTGACCGGCACGCAGCCCATAGCGTCCTATACTGCGCTCGATGCAGCCACAATATACGACATCATCAACAACGCACTATTCTTCAATACGTGCCTTGCAAATCCTACCCCTCTTATTGGATTTAATCATATGCTACCAAGCTGCGATGGCATACCGATTATCAGCCGCGCGATGGGTATTGCCTTATTGATAGACGACATCCAGACAGCGATAAACGCCGTCAAAGCCAGCACGAAAGGTTCCGTCACACAGGCACAATTCGACACCTTGATTAAAGCACAATTGAAGAAAATGGGGATTCTTTAAGCCACGTCTTTGACTTCTTCCACAATGACTTCCATGCGGTAGCCGATGCCCAGCTCGGTGACAATATAGATGGGCTTTGCCGGATCCGGCTCGATTTTCTCACGCAACTGGCTGATATAGACGCGCAAGTACTGCATATTGTCTACATGCGCCGCACCCCAGACGTCCTTAAGAATCTGCTTATGCGTAAGTATCTTGCTGCGGTTGATAATCAGATAGCGCAGGAGATCGTATTCACGTGGGGTGAATACCGCCTTCGTACCATTGATGAACACCTCGTGGCGTACCAGATCCATACGGATATTGCCGTTGACCAGATCCGGCTCACCGCCTTCGTGCGTGGCAGCCTTGCGCAGGTTCGCATAAATGCGCGCGAGCAAAACGTCCGGGTTAAACGGCTTGGTAACGTAGTCGTCTGCACCCACTTTCAACGCATTAACGATTTCCTCGTCCTCATTACGCACCGAGCAGATGATAATAGGGGTTTGCGACCATTCGCGTATGCTCGCGATCACCTCCTTACCATCTATGTCCGGAAGTCCCAAATCCAGCAATATGAGATCCGGACGTACGGAAGCGGCGAGCCGGACCCCTTCCCTGCCGTTATCGCATTCCACCACCTTGTATTCCGCTGCTTCCAGCACGATATTGAGGAGCTTGCGGATAGGCGGCTCATCTTCAATAATGAGTATGGTATTTTTCTTCTGTGTCATAATCAGTGCTATCCATCAATTTTGATCGGATTCTACAGGCAGCAATCCTACCGGGCAACTAAAATAAGCAGATTCCAGCCATTTTAATATCCATCTCGCCATAAAGAATCTGACGATACCTTTTTATTCGTTAATCAATTCAGCCTGCATCACGTCTGTGCGCCCGGTAGTGAATGCCGCTATGGAACTGGCAAGGTACATGCGCCACATACGGATAAAACGGTCATCATACCCCAACGCGCGTACTTCCCGCTCATGGTTATTGAAATTCTCCAGCCACCGGTTAAGCGTAATAACATAATTCTGACCGAATGCGAACATCTCACGGCAGGTTAATCCTGCTTTTTCCGCCAGTTCCCGGAATAGCGGCTTCGGCGGCAGCACACCACCTGGGAAAATATACGTTTCGATAAAACCGTTTTTTCCGTGAGTGCGCTCAAACACGTCCGGATCGATGGTGATGCATTGCACCATCGCCCTGCCTCCGGGCTTCAAGCGTGCTTTTACCGTATCAAAATAGATCGGCCAGTATTCTTCGCCGACATGTTCAAACATACCAATAGAAACG